>OJJF01000138.1_pt1 | contig 47421 bp, 41 predicted proteins | sample 1596121 | NCBI WGS metagenome assembly OJJF01 (sample SAMEA4350135, study PRJEB24818) | metagenome | biome: human; feature: gut; material: faeces | place: Denmark | collected 2013-09 | reverse complement strand
GCCATACGGTTTTCTTTCTTGTTCATTGGTCTTACCTCCTTGAATTTTCATAGGGGCAAGGAAGATTATATGAGGGACACGGAATCTCCGTATACCCATACAATATTCTCTGCCTTCGTGAACTGCTTTCAGAGTCCATGTCTTTCACCTCACATTCTTTAAAACTATCTATGTGAAACCGCAATGCGGATCACGGTCTGCGATATCGGTTACTTTTTTCGATATACCAGACATCAAAGCCCGCAACGATTAGCCATGCAATCATTGCACATACAAACCAGTGATTTGGAAATCCTGACCAAAGCCCCTTCATCAGAAAGATAATACCATTAAGTGCAATGACTTCCCCGATGTTACGGCAAAGCGGGATAATTTTTATTTTATCTTTCTCTTCCTGCGGCATATTTTTCCACTCAGATAAGTGAATATGTCCTTTTCCGCAGGCAAACACAAAGCCTGCAATAGTAAAGAGGATGCCGAAAAAGATGCATGTAAAGTCCATATTTTCTCACTCCTTCCAATGTTTAACTTCATTTTTTAGTTTATTCAGCCTCAGAAGCCTGATGAGCAGTATAATCACTGTAACAGCAAAGATAAACCAAATAACAGCAGTTACCTGATACCAAATCTGAAACATCAAAATTCTCAGTTTAGAGAACATCCAGCTTAAACAGCCACATATTATTGTGAACACGGAGTAAAGTGCCAAGAAAATTGCCAGTTTGTAATCTTTGATTTTCGTCTTCACTCACAACACCTCCCAGCCAGCACTTACAACTTCCGGGATTGCCAATGCCTGCCCAACGATTCCCTCTAAAACATTGTTTTTAGGTTTTCCAACAGAACAGTATTTCGCAATGATCTCAACCTTATCACCAACAACATCGCCGCTTTCCAGATTATTTAGGAACAGAGTTTTGCATGAATTGCTGTTAATAAGCAACAGACGAATTTCCTGCTCTGCAGCTTCCTGACAAATGACCGAAATACGATATTGTTTTTCAGATTCATCACCAGCTGTGATTGGGTTCATCTTTCTTGCAAGAGGACGCAGAATCGAGTTTGAGGCAATCAAAATACCAGCGGCGGTGATTGCCATTGCATACATCCCTGTACTTGCAAGAATGCCTATGGCAGCTGTACACCATAGCGTTGCCGCAGTATTCATTCCACGCACTGTTCCGCTGTCCTTAAAAATCACACCGCTGCATAAAAAACCAACACCAGATATAATACTACTCCCAACACGAAATACCTGATCCGAGCCATAGAGCATTGGAAACAAAGTAAAGAAGCTGGTTCCCATGCAAATCAACACATTGATACGAATACCCGCCGGATGGCCGGTTAGCTGCCGTTCCAATCCAATCAGAAAGCCAAGCACCAAGGAGAGGGAGATTCTTAAAATAAAATCGGTGTAAAACATGTAAATCACCTCCCATCGACCACGAACAGTATATAAAAACCGCAAGGAAAAGCACATGGCTAAAACCTTGCGATTTCCTTGTGATTTGGCAAGATTTCAAAAGATAATACGTTAATAATAGTTCATAGATCGCTATGTTCTACTTTGTACTGCCAACAGGTACAGTGCTTGCTGGATTTACATGAACCATGCAGTGTTTTACTTCTGGAAAGGAATTTTCTACTGAGTAATGAACCTGCTCAGCAATATGATGCGCTTCTTTTAACCGTAAGTTTTCATCTACAGCGATCTCAATATCCACATATATTTTCATACCAAACAGGCGGGTGTGTAGTAGGTCAATACGCCTTATTCCAGGGATTGTGGCAATGAGACTTCGTATTTTATCTTCAGTAGCCTCATTACAGGAATGATCTACCATTTTATTGATGGCATCATAGAAAATATCCATGGACACCTTCACAATCACCACACAAATGATAACGCTGGCAATTGAATCTAAAATAGGATAACCAAGCCTTGCCCCCAAAATCCCCGCAAACGAACCAATAGAAGATAGAGCATCTGAACGGTGGTGCCACGCATCTGCCATCAGAGAGCCGGAATTAATCTTCTTTGCCACCGATCTGGTAAACCAATACATCCACTCCTTTACAATAATGGATACTACGGCGGCCATAAGAGCCAATATTCCCGGAACTGTCAAATCATCCCCTGTGCTGCCGGCAATAATCTTTTTCACCCCAACAATTCCGATTCCAATTCCAGTTACCAGAAGCATACCCGAGAGGATAATGGATGATACGCATTCAATACGCTCATGTCCGTAAGGATGCTCTGTATCGGATTCCTTGCTCGATATTTTTGATCCAACGATAACCACAATAGTGCTAAGCACATCGGACGCTGAATGAACTGCATCGGAAATCATGGCGTCAGATCTTGCGATGATTCCGGCAATCAATTTAAATAAAGACAAAAGGAGATTGACAATGATACTGATACTGGAAACGTACATTGCAGCCTTTTGTGCGGTATTATGGGGATTCGATTTTTTCTCCACTTTAATCCTCCCTTCTTTAAATATAATTCTTTTTGAGATCATGGAAAAGCGTTCCAATACCGCTCTCAAAATCTCTTGGGGCTTTATTCTCTTCATACATGTTTGAGAAGTATACCGGCTGAAGCTGCGGAACAATACCTTGCAACAGGCACAGGCTTAATAATACAACAAGCACAAGGTGACTCCCATGGCTAAAACCTTGCAATTTCCTTGCGATTTGGCAAGAATTTAGGCGGGCTGAAACCGAAAGTGGTCTCAGTCCGCCTATTTTATAGTTGATCATTAAACTTGTACCCGATGCCCCAGATAGTCAAAATGTACTTCGGAGCATCTGGGTCAGGCTCAATCTTCTTGCGCAGTTTTCGGATAAATGCCATGATGTTGCTGTCATCCAGCAGATAATCATCTTCCCAGACTGCACGATAAATCTGCTCTTTAGTAAAGACCTCGCCCCGATTCTGGGCAAGAAAATACAGAATGTCAAACTCTTTTGGAGTCAGGCTGATTTCTGAACCTTTCTGCAGAACCTTTCTGCTTTTCGGATGAATTTCCAATTCTCCAATTATAATCCCATCCGACAGAGCACTGGCAGATAGCTCTGTTTCTTCTGACGCTCCCAAAATCAAAGAAGATACCTCTCCGCTGATCATATCCCGGATGCCAGACAGAAAATCTTCCACACAGTCACTTTTCGGTGGCTCTTTAATTAGCTTTTCCAGCAACCAAATTTCAAGGGTGGAATCCATAGGAATATAACTGATATTCTTTTTCACAATGAATTCCTCCTTTCAAATCAACTCATAGTACTTCTTATAGAAATATTTGGCTACCGTAGTCAACAGCATATAGGCAAGCGCTACGAACAGCAAAAATGCAAAATACCAAAGCGGCAGCCTCGTCATGCCGAACAGAGATGCACCACTGGTAAAGGTCATGGCTGTAAAGGCAACAATTCCGGCCAGCGTTATGCAAATCACAGGTGTGGATGTCCTGCTCTGCATAAAAGGAACTTTAGGTGTTCGCAGAAAATGCAGGATCAGCACCTGTGTCCACATGGATTCCAAAAACCACCCCGTCTGGAACAGGGACACATACTGAAGCTGCAAAGAAGGATCGGTAATATTTAGATAGGTTGCTCCTCCACATAGCATGGGACACAGGAAATAATACAGGAACAGGAAGGTCGCAATATCAAACAGAGAGCTGAGTGGCCCGAATGACATCATAAACCGTCCCAAAGTTTTGCCCGACCAATCTCTCGGAGATAGGGTTTCTTCCTCGTCCACATTGTCCCACGGCAGAACAATACACAAAATATCGTACAGCAAATTCAGAAGCAGAATCTGGATGGATGTCATGGGCAAAAACGGCAAAAATGCACTGGCGCATATGATGGAGAAAATATTACCAAAATTGGAGCTGGCGGTGATCTTGATGTATTTGAGCATATTAGTAAAGGTCTTGCGTCCTTCCAAAACACCTTGTTCCAGAACATTGAGATCCTTTTGCAACAAAACCACATCGGCTGCATCTTTAGCTGCGTCCACTGCCGTATCCACTGAGATTCCCACATTGGCCTCGTTCAGTGCCGGGATATCATTGACGCCATCACCAAGGAACCCCACCGAGTGACCGTTTTCCTGCAGAGCGGAAACCAGACGCACCTTTTGGCCCGGAGTAAGTTCCGCAAAAACATAGATTTCCTCAACTGCTTTTCTAAGCTCACTATCTGTCATTTCGTCCAGTTTTGCACCAGTCAGCACAGCCTCGGCAGAGATGCCCACCCGATGGCAAACAGACACCGCAATGGCCGCCTGATCTCCCGTCAGAATCTTTGGGGTCACTTTTAACCTCTTGAGGGCTTCCACGGATTCTTTTGCGGTTTGCTTGGGCGCATCAAAAAAGGACAGATAGCCCACCAGAGTCATATTAAATTCGTCAGCGGGTGTGATTTCTCTTTGATGGCCTACATTTTTCCGTGCGATAGCAATGACCTTCATCCCCTCCTGGAGCATATCATCTACCACAGAAGATACGCTCTGCATATCATCCTTTTCAATCGGCAGGATTTTACCCCGATATTCCACATGACTGCAACGGGAAACGATATGCCCAATGTCACCTTTCATAATGAGCTGACACTCGCCATCTATATCTCGTACAAGGGTGCTGATAAACTTGCGGGCATAGTCAAAGGGAATTTCGTCCGCTTTTTGATACTGGGTCAAAAGGGCGGAATAATGTGTTTCACGGCCAGGCATAGTCTTACAGGCAAGAATTGCGTTGTCAATCGTGTTGCGAACGCCGGAATGATAGGCGCTGTTCAGATAAGCCAGATCGAGAACTTCCGTATTTTCATTGCCGAGAATATCCATGTAATATTCAAGCAGGATACTTTCATTGGTTAGCGTGCCAGTCTTGTCCATGCAAAGTACATCCATACTTCCAAAGCCCTGCATGGCATTGATATCTTTGATAATCGTTTGCTTTTTACTCATGGCAAGACTGCCCTTGGCAAGGCAGGCTGTAATGACCATGGGCAGCATTTCCGGCATCAGTCCAACGGCCACTGACAGGGCAAAGGCAAAGGACTCCAGCCATTTTCCACCTGTGATACCGAGAATCACAAACACAATCGGCACCAGCACTGCCATGAAGCGGAGCATGACCCAGGCAATGGAATTGGCAACCTTTTGAAAGGAATTTTTGTCATCAGGATCGGGCTTTGTAAAGCTGCCATACAGCGTGTCTTTGCCAACGGCCAGCACAATTCCTTCGCCTCTGCCGCTGATAACAGTTGTTGCCATAAAAGCGAGGTTTTCAAGCTGAGTCAGCGTCTCCTGCTCGCCGTAGCTGAGTTTGCGGCAGCTCTTTTCAAGGATGGCGCTCTCGCCAGTGATGGCAGCCTGGGAGATAAAAAGATCCGTGTTCTTCGTCAATCTGATATCTGCTGGAACACGATCACCTGCGGAGAATAAAACAAGATCCCCGACCACTAATTCTTCGGTGGGAATCTCCATTAACTCCCCATCGCGCCTCACCGTGACGCTTTCATGAATCAGTCGATCGAGCTGAGCTGCGGCGCTCTTTGCCCGCAGCTCCTGAATCAGACGAATTACACCACTAATTAGAATCATGGAAAAGATGATAATAGCGGTAGTAGCGTTTCTTGCAAAATTGGATACTACAAAAACATCTGTAATGAGAGAAACAATACCCAGAACAAAAAGAATCACATGAAACGGGTTAATAAATGCCCGTTGCAATCGTTTCATCATCGTATCATTTTTTCGCTCATTGAAGCTGTTCTTTCCATACTTCTCCCGCATCGACTCAATTTGCTCAATGGTCAGACCATCCGGAGATGCGCCAATGTCTCGATAGATTTCTAATGGATCACAGTAAGCGTATTTTTTGATACGACTGTCAAATAGCGTTGCTTTTGACACGAAACAGTCCCTCCTTTATAAGTACAAGTAAGAATACTTTAACATAGTGTTATGAAAATGCTATGTTTATATTCTTGCTTTTTTCTTGCAATTTACTTTGACACGGCATTTTTCAGCTCTATCAAATTTATCTCGTCAGGGTGAGTCAAAGCCTTATCAACCATACTCGTAGGTTTTGCCGTAAGAAATCTTGCAATCGCCATATGTTACTGTTGTCCACCATAAAGATTGTTTGGCATATTTTTAAGTTTACGTTCCAAACCTAGTACTACAGCGAACTCCCTGAGTGACGTGTTCCCCCTTTTTTGGGTATACTCAACTACCATCAGCTAAAGCCGGTGGGTTGATTCGCTCTAAAAACCGCCATTAGGCAACCGAAAGTCGCAATGGGGCTAAAGCCCTTTCTTTTAGACTAAAGTCCACTAAAGTTCTACTGAGGTAGTCATTCTTCCCCTATCGAAAAATTGTCGTTCCCATCTTCTCTTCCCAGCTTTTCTATATTCTTCTATCATTCTTTGTTTGACTTCTCCTACTGTGCCACAAAAATATCTTTTCCCCCACATATACTGTCCCAAACATCTCTTTCTTAATTGTGGGAACTCCTCTTATAATATTCTTGATTTTTCCCTTTCAGGTTCTGCATAATCTCACTTGGTGACAAATTTGTTGGGCATAACAATAGCATATAGACATGAGCCGGCTGAATACTTCCCTGTAATATTTTTATCCCTTGGCTGTCTGCCTTAACAGTTCTCACAGCATAAAGGCTGCATCTCCTTTTAATGCTTCGTATCTGTATTTCGTTATCCACGCAAAGTGATATTTTATATCATATACTGCATTGCTTCCGTTTCTATAATTCGCCAGTTCTACGCATCTCCCCGTACGTTAATTATATTACTGCCTCTACTTAAAGGAATTACTGCTGAAGCTCTACCTCCTAAAAGCGATGGTTTTTACCTTAGGCTTGGAAAAATAAAACTTTGCAGATGTCAATGTATCTGACAAGGTTTCAGGACAATAACAAGTTTTGCAGATATATGGAGGTTGCATTGAAAGGTTGCATCTGCCATTGTAATGAATGTTGTGTTCTGGTCTATGAAATCCAGATCAGATGCAAAAGAACCGAAAACAAATAGGAACTACTTTCTCAGAAGCGAGGCATATGAAATTGAAAATTCTTGTCATGGTTTATTTATGTTGTCCCAGGAACATAATAAAATCAGGAAATGATATGAGGGTTTTAGATATGTATTACACAAGTGGTAACTATGAGGCTTTTGCCCGGCCCCGCAAGCCCGAAGGAGTTGAATCCAAATCTGCCTATATCATTGGAACCGGCCTGGTGGCATTGACAGCCGCATGTTATCTGGTTCGGGACGGCTAGATGAGCGGTGACCGCATTCATGTGTTTGAAAAGGATTCGATACCGGGTGGAGCGTGTGACGGTTATGAATACCCTTCCCTGGGCTATGTCACGCGGGGTGATCGGGAGATGGACAACCACTTTGAAGTGATGTGGGATCTTTTCCGGTCGATTCCGTCCATCTAAACAGATGGCGGAAGTGTATTGGATGAGTATTATTGTCTGAACAAAAAAGATCTCAACTATACCCTCATGCGGGCCACAGCGAATTGAGGCTAGGATGCCCATACGGACGGCAAGTTCGGCCTGTCCGACAAGGGAGCCTTAGAGATCATTCACCTGTTTTTTGCCTCGGATGAAAAACTGTATGACAAGCGCATCACCAACTTTTTTTGGCAAGGAGGTTCTGGACTCCAACTTCTGGCAGATGGTCATACGGAATTCGTTGATTTAACGGAAAACGATCTGGTCTTTATCACCAACGGCGGCTGCGTGGAAAATTCCAGTCTGAGTTCTCAAAATCCCCCTGCATCGTTCCATACGGAAATTAAGCCAAGCGGCGGCTAGGATATGTGGCGGAAGATAGCAGCGCAAGCCCCGCTTTCGGCGTCCTGATAAATTCTGTTCTAATCCGAAGCAGAGCAACTGGATGAGCGGCATCGTCACCGGCAAGGACTCTAACTGGCTGATGAGTTGTACGTTCAACCACCAGTCCCAGTTCCGCAATCAGACAAAGGGACAGCTGGTGGGATGGATCTACGGCCATTTCAGCGACAAGCCCGGCAATTTTGTAAAAAAGAAAAGGTAGGATTGCACCGGTAAGTGATCTTCGTCCATTGTGAGAAAGCCGCCGTCCCGTAAAGTCGCCACGGCATGGCACACGCTTGGCTTTGACACCTTCAGGTGCCGGGCGACATCCACAGAACGTACCATGCCGAGTTTCTTTTGGAGAACCAGGATGGTTTCCAGATAGTCCTCCCCGGACGCATGAAGTTTCATTAAGACCTCCCTTCTTAAAGAGGTTAGACAGCCCATCCAAGGCTTTCCTGCTGAATATGATATAGCTTTTCGTACAGCCCTTTCTTTTCCATCAATTTCTCATGTGTTCCAAGCTCGGCCAATTTGCCATCTTCCAGAACGATAATCTGATCAGCATCCACGACAGTCCGGAGCCGGTGAGCGATCATAATGACCGTCTTGCCCTCCACCAGTTTTGCAATGGCCCGCTGGATTAAAACCTCGTTCTCCGGGTCAAGAGATGCTGTTGCCTCGTCCAGAAGAATGATAGGGGCATCTTTCAGCAGAGCGCGGGCAATGGAAATCCGCTGACGCTCACCGCCGGAAAGAGTGCTGCCGTTTTCACCAAGGACAGTCTGATAACCGTCCGGCAATCGCTGGATAAATTCGTCACAGTACGCCGCCTTTGCCGCTGCCATGACCTGCTCCTTGGTAGCGTTCATGTTGCCTACGCGGATATTATTAAAAACAGTATCGTTGAACAATGTCACATCCTGAAATACAAAAGACATACAGCGCATTAGGTGTTCCGGTTCACTGGTTCTGACATCTATACCACCAATGGTAATCTGGCCTTTTCTTACATCCCAAAAGCGGGCAATCAGTTTGGAAATTGTACTCTTTCCACTGCCGGAAGGTCCTACCAGGGCTGTTATGCTGCCAGCGGGAATAGAGAAAGACACATCCTTGATAACATCGTCACGGTTATATCCGAAAGTGACATTTTTCAGTTCAATGTCATACTTGGATACATCCTTATCTTCGCCCTCCATAGCGGGCGTGGTCAGCAGAGTACGCATACGGTTGGTGACAGTTCCTAAGTGGAACAGAGAAGTCAACTGCGAAAGAATGGCAAGGATCGGGCCGTAAATCTGCGTGGAGAACATGAGCAGAACCAATAGAGGAAGCAACTCAATCTCGCCGCCGGTTATCAGCACCGTTCCAATAAAAATGGTGATGCCAAGCCCCGCTTGCAGGATCAGGCTGGCTCCCTGAACCAGAATACCGGAGGCCAGTTCCACCTTGATGGCAATTTTTCGCATGGCCTGGAGTGCTTTATCCAGCGTGGAGAAACGGGAACCGCCAAGGCCGCAGGATTTGATGATTTTGATACCTTCCAGATATTCCTGAATCTGGCTGGACGCCTCCAATTTCACATCCACTTGTTTATCAAACAGACGAAGTTGTAGCTTGCGTCCGCACCAGATGATGAGGAATGTAACCGGCATCGTGCAGAAAATCGCAAGGGCCATTCTCCAGTCAAAAAACGCCAGACAAATACAGGTCAGGGTGACGGAAATAATATTTGCAATCAGCGGCGGAATGGTACTGCTTAGCATGGATTCCATGCTGCTGCAATCAGCCATCATGTTTGTGGTAATATCGGATAAATCTTTCGTGTTAAAGAAGCTCATAGGGAGCTTGCGAAGATGTTCTGCAATCCGAAGTCTGGTCGTACTGGCCTCCTTATAGGAGGCAATATAGGTTTTCCTATAATCGTTTTTTGCGGCCAGAAATACCAGGATAGCCACAACCACTCCCAAGCCCAGCAGTTTCCACAGTGCGATCCACGAAATTGTTTCTCCGGTAAATGGTTTCAGTAATTCCCAAAAGAGCAGGCAGGCTACCATTGAAGGAATCAGAAGCGCAATATTGGTTATTGTGCAGGCTGTAATTGCTTTTTTTAAGTCGAAATAGCCTTTCTCCGACAGCATTAACTTTTCTTTCAGCTTACTCATAGATCACACCGCCTTTCCTGTGCTGATTTTCCAGTTGATCGACTCTGTATAGCTGCTCCACATCTGCGCGTATTTTCCGCCCTTCTTCAGCAGTTCGTCATGTGTGCCGGATTCAATCAGGCATCCTTTTTCCATGACAAGGATCTGGTCAGCGTTACGAATCGTGGCCAGACGATGGGCAATCATTACAACCGTTTTATTCTGAATCAGTTTTTCAAAGGCTTTTTGAATCTGATACTCATTTTCTGGGTCGCTGAATGCGGTTGCCTCGTCCAGCACGATGATGGGAGCATCCTTTACGATAGCCCTTGCAATGGCAATCCGCTGGCGTTCACCACCGGAGAGATGGACGCCGGTACTTCCGATCACAGTTTGATACCCGTTAGGAAGCTGCTCAATAAATTCGTGACATCTTGCCGCCTTTGCCGCCACAACCACCTGCTCTTCCGTAGCATCTGGATTTCCCATGCGGATGTTATCCAAGATGCTCTGCTTGAAAAGGAATGTATCCTGAAATACAAAGCTGACCTTATCCATCAACGCATCCAGCGGAATGTCTCGAATGTCAACACCGCCGATTTGAATACTTCCCTCCGTCACATCATAAAAACGGGAGATTAGGTTGGCTATGGTACTTTTACCACCACCGGAAGGGCCGACAACAGCCGTTACCTTGCCCTGAGGCGCAAGGAAAGAGACATGAGCCAGAGCCTTGACCTGGGAATCAGCTTCATAAGAAAAACTGACATCCTGAAAAGCCATATCATAGTTTCGGATTTCAACTGCTGTATTCTTTTCTGGCAAGACTGGGATACGCAAGATTTCATCCATGCGCTCTACACTGCCGTCAATCTGCGTAAAGGACTCCGAGATAAACATGATCTTATTCAATATACCGGAAATCGCATGGACAATAATCAGATAGAAAATGAATGTCAACGAATACTCTCTGAAATCCGTAGTGTGCATCCCGATCAAAACACCCACAGGAATTAAAAACAGATAAATATTGTTGATGATTGTGGTAAATGCAGGCATACAGTTTTGCCAGCCCAATGCGTACTCCAGCACGAAAGAGGTATAGTCCGTAATGGATTTGCTCAACCGCTTAAAGGAATCTGCAGTCTGATTAAATGCTTTGATCTCCGGCATACCGCGCACATATTCCACAGAGGCGCTGTTCATGTTCTCCTGGGCGGTCTGAAAGCGGTGCATTTTTTCCTTTGCTTCACCGTTGAAGCCCGCAAACTGAACGATGAAAGCCAGAATAATACCGACCAGACAAACCACACCATACCGCCAGTCAATCCCAAGAAGAATAATGACCAGAACAAGCGGCGCAACCAAAGAGGCGACAAAATCCGGAAGCTGGTGAGCAATAAATTTCTCAATGCTTTCAATGTTTTCGTCCATGATTTTTCTCAGCTTGCCGCTGCCCAAGGTCAAATGATACCCAAGGGGAATTTGCATGATGTGATCGGCAAAGGCCACCTTCAATTCATAAAGCGTTCCAAACGCCGCAATGTGGGAACACAATAGGGCAAAAAAGTAAAATACAATGTTCCCCAAAATTCCAGCCAAGGCCAGCCATCCCCAGGCCAAGATTGTAGAAACATTCAAGAGCGACATATCCGGGTAAACAAACAGGATTTCCCGAACGATATAATAAATTGACAAATAAGGTATAAAAGAACAAATTGCAGCCAGCGCAGCTAAAAAACCTGATAGAAACACAAGCCCTTTATGACCCGAAGCCAATTCCAGGCAACGTGCCAGCCCAGTCTTCGCCTTCGGCTGTTTCTTATTTTGCTGTGCCATTCCTAACCCTCCTTTTGGTCATACCCAATTTTTTCTAAAAGAAGCTCTGCTCCTCTGATTTGAAAATCATCAGTAATACATCCGTTTTCAAGGCGCATTGCCCGCTCGCAACAGGCAAGCGCACACTCCGCGTCATGGGTAATGACGATAATGGTGCGCCCCATCTTCGCCAGTTTGCTGATCATCCGGCTGACATTCCGCATATTCGTGCCGTCCAGCCCACTTGTAGGTTCGTCAAGTATGATAATAGGTGCTTCGTGCATCAGAGCTACGCCAAGAGCCAGCCTCTGCTTTTGCCCTCCTGACAGCGTAGAGGGATGCTGTTTGATGAACGGCGTCAGTTCTAGGGATTCCAGAATTTCTTCTGCTGCCTGCTTCCGCTCTGGGCTTACCTCTACGCCGGTAGTCAGTTCATCCAGCAAATCCTCACCAAAAAGCTGGCTGTCTAAATCCTGGGGAATATACCAGACCTTTCCCAAGCGGTCTTTTGGTCTGCAATGCTTTCCGAATAAAACGACTTCGCCGGATTTTTCTTTCAAAAGCCCTGCCAATATCCGCCCTATGGTGCTTTTGCCCGTTCCGTTGGGGCCAATCAGGGCAATCACTTCTCCCTGATGGCATTGAAAGTCAATATCCTTTGCTACAATTGTTTCACCAAAAGAGTGGTTCAGTTTTTTCACTTCCAGGACAACTTTGCTGGTTACCGCAGACGGGATTTCTGTCTGCTCAATCTGATGCAGATCAGGAGTACGAAGCCCCAATGTCTGGATTTCCTGATTAGTCAGAGCCTTCATCTGCGGTGCGGTAAATTCCCGCACAATTTTTCCTTTCTGCACACACAGGAAACGGTCTGCCAGATCCATCAGGTAATAAAGCCGGTGCTCTGCAATGATAATGGTTTTTCCCTGCTGTTTCAAATTGCGGATAATGTCTGCAAAGCGATAAGTAGATGCAATATCCAGATTGGCGGATGGTTCATCCATGACATAGATTTCCGGGTCGATCGCCTCTGCCGATGCAATCGCAACCTTCTGGCGCATCCCATAAGACAGACTGTGCAGACTATGATCCAGAATTTCCTGAATCTTGATGTCCGCCGCCGCTCGGTGAACATGGTTCTGAATTTCCTCATGGGAATAACCGTAGTTCTCACAGCCAAAAGCAACCTCACTGGCGACCTCATTGGCAAAAAACTGGCTCCTGGGGTCTTGAAATACATTCCCTACGATTTTGCCACGCTCCCAGGACGGAATTTTTTTCAGCGGTTTCCCATTCACAAAAACCTCACCGCTTAATTCACCCTCATAAAAGTAGGGGATCAGCCCATTAATCACTCTCGTCAAAGAACTTTTTCCACTTCCTGATGGGCCGGTCATAACAATGACCTCTCCGGCGGCAATATCTAATGATATATGTTCCAGTTGATTTCCGTTCCCGCCATAGGAAAAGGTCAGGTCACGGATCATAATTTCTTTTCCCATTCCATTCCTCCTACAAAAGATAGCAAAACACAGCAACTCCCACGCTTACAACAATCAAAAAGCAATCCAGCGTAGCAATCCGACTGACATAGTAGCTTTCTTTCTTGTAGGGGCTTTCAATTCCCCTGACTATGGCAGAGGCGGCTAACTCGTCCGCGATCTTTAAGGAGCGGAACACCATAGGAACAATGGCATATTCCAATGTGTCCATTGGATGCCTCAAAACATTGCCAACCGATTTTAAGAACCCACGAATTTTCATGGATTCCCTGACTTCTCCAAATTCATGCAGCACAGTCGGAGCAAAACGGAGCATGACAATCAATACAAGCATGATACGGGTAGGGATCGGCATTTTCCGCAGGCTGGCTGTCAACTTCCCGGATGGGATTTTAGCCAGAAGATAGGCTGGCATGGCGGGGAGCAACAGTTTGTAAATCATGCTGAATAGTAGCGGAGAGGGGATGCTGAACTGATACTTTGTCTCAATCATCAGCCATGCAATCGCCACAAAATAGACCGCAAAGCATCCCAGAGCCTGTTTATATAAGCCGAACCAGCAAAGAATCAAAAAAATCCAAAAGGTAAAAATCCCATGTCCTAAAAAACTTGTTGTAAGGAAGGTCACGGTGCAGCCGCACAGCGTCAGAAAAAGAACTGTGAGCCCGTTGATCTGGTCAATCCGTCTTTGCTTTTTTTCTTTGGCCATCATCCTACAATGCCCGCTTTTTGGAAATGCTTTCTGAGCAACCGCTGACCGAACAATGTACCGAGGATGGCAAGGACCGTAGTAATAGCTACGCCCAGAACCATCAGTGCCGGAGAAGTCACCATAGAGAACTGCATATTCAGTGTATTTGCATCAAAACCGCTGCTTGCTGCCATTTCCTGATAGCTGTCCCAAGACCACCATAACGGTACGGCACAGCCTACAAAATTTCCGATTGAGTTGACCATCCAGCCAATCCGGTTGCGAACTGCACTTCGGTATGTATTCTTGCCAACCATGCATAGTTCAGCAATGAGGGCTACAATTAAGAAATAGGGAACCAAGAACATATAACCCATAACTCCTTGAATCAGTCCATAAACCGCAGTCCAAGCAAACAACAATCCGTGTTTGTTGATGCGATTTGCCGCAACCAAATAGAAGGTTGCTCCGATAAATGCATCAATTCCAGCAGAACCGTACAAATATACTACTGGAAAAGGCAATGTAACCATACCAATCACCATTGCAATCGCGAAATTGATGACCATCATTGCGGCAATCGTCATAATATCGCGAACGCCAATTTTTTTCTTTACCGTTTGTTCCATTCCAGAACCCTCCTAAAATAAAATAGTGGTATGGTTAGCTTCAACTAACCACGCCACTATTTTATAACAGTTCGCATCCGCTAACTACTCCAAAAGAAAAGATAAATCCCCAAAACAGCCCAAAAGTTAATTCAATTTTTTTGCTTTACGATAATCCCTTGGAAGCAGTCCAAACACTTCTTGAAAAGCTCTTGCAAACTTACTGATATTTGAATATCCAAGTTCACCAGCTATTTGTGTGATTGATTGTTCTGTTTCCTGCAAATAAACAGCCGCAAGATTCATTTTATAATTTTTGATATGCGCATAGGGCGTGTCACCATAAATCTGTTTGAAAATGGCTTGAAATGTAACCTTACTCATTGGTTCCTTTTGCAAGAGTTCTTCTATGAATAGTTTTTTGTCGAGGTTTTCTATGAGCTGTTGACGGATGCGTTTGATGATTTCAATTTGTTCTTTGGCATAATATGTTGCCTCATATTGATCTTCAATCCGCAGTTGTTTGATATGGTAAAAGAGTTCCAATAATTTAATACGGAAGTAATCTCTCCCTTCAACACCTTTTGCGGCGTATAATTCATCGAAGATATGTAATAATCTCTGTGGTGTCCGGCATAAAAACCACTTTTTTTCTATTTCCAATTCTCGTCCGAGATTTAGGACATCAATGTTGTAGTAAGAAAAGATTTGTTGCGTTTCAGAATCGACAGAATCCTTATCAATCACACAGCTTAGCCCTACGCTATATCCAAAAGGAAAAGAATATGCCGCAGGAACATTAGCAAGAGCATCGATACATAATTCTCCTTCTTTCATGTGAAAAACCTTATTATTCCTTAATTCAAATTCAACGCGCCCCTTTTGGTAATGACGAATTTCAATGATATTCTTATTGGGAATTGGCTCATGAAAAATATCTGAACAGTTAAAATCCATAAATATTAAATTGATACCAGGGAATAACGGGTAATCATACAAAGTTCCAGTCCCATTGCATTTATATTTTACTTGAACATAATCATCATACTTATCTGCAATTACAGCACCTTCCCCATACCATTCTGACTCATGGCAGCCTTTCATATTTACTTCCACCTCTCTGCTGGTTAGCATATACTAATTACATAATAGATTCTTTTTGACATTTCGTCAAGGAAAGTAGTTATCAGGAATTCCTGATACAAGCGGCAAGCAATGCCGGTGTTAATACACTCGGCCCGCAGAGGGAAAAATCCTGCCGCGATTTTCCCCTCCGCTTTGCTTGTTGAGGGCAGCGCGCATCCCCAGCGCCTTTCCCAGCCTGCAATTTTGTCTGAATGTCCACCATCAGATTGACCTTGGGCGGCTCCGGCTACACGGCGGATTTTTTACGAGGTGTGTGCTGTCTTTCTCCGGCCAGCACCGCACGGATTTCCGCTTCACTGTACCCAGCTCCCAGCTTGTCATCCATACGGGCTACATTCTTCCAGCCGGGTGCTTTGAGCCGGATCGCTTTCCCGCGCCGGGATACCTCGCAGCCCATTTCTGAGAGCAGCTTCAGCAGCGCATCAAAGTCTGCCGGTTTCTGCTCCAGCGCACGGTCAATCATCACCCGCAGCTGCTCCCGATGGGAGGGCTTGGCCTGTTCGCCCAGCCACTTGTTGTAGCTTTTTCCGTGGGGCTTGGGATTCTCCACAATGGACAGTCCGTTCTCAATGCAGATGGTATCGCTCAAGCGCCGGACAGCTCTGGTGCTGCCCCAAAAGTTGCGGAATTTTCGGTCACAATCCGTATTGACCGCCGACCAGATGATGTGATTATGAATGTGCGATTTGTCTATGTGGGTGCAGACCACAAAGGCGTGATTGCCCTTGGTGAACCGCTTGGCAAATTCCACGCCCAGGCGGTTGGCTTCCTCCGGGGTAATTTCTTCGGGGCGGAACGATTGGCGCACATGGTAAGCGATCACATCGTCTGCGCCGCGCACCCGCCCGGTGGCGGCGATGTACTGCCGCTTCGCCAGCAGAAACTCTGCATCGGCGGTCCGGCTGTCACAGCCATAGCCAGTGATCAATTTCCCATTGTCAGTCTTTTGCGGATTGGCCGCATAGTCGATGATGTCGCTGATTGCCTGACTTTCGGTGCGGCCCTTACCGATATGCAGGGGCATGATGCGTATGGTTGCCATAATAATACCTCCTCTCAAAACAGAATTTGTAAGAACTTTTACTTTTATTGCAATAATTTTTCAGAGCGGATATAATAATAAAAAATACACAAAATAATCTTCTCCCATCAAAGGAGGACAGTCCATGATAGAACAACTGATCGCAGAAGCGACAGAATGCGATTTCAAGGTCGCATTGGAAATAAAAAAACCAAAAAGCTGGCTGAAAAGTGTCAGCGCATTTTCAAATGGGATTGGCGGTACGCTGTTTTTTGGCATAGCGGATGACAGAACAGCCGTTGGTTTGCAGGATGTCCAAAAAGACGCGGAGGCAATCAGCCGCCTGATAAAAGAGCGTATTACGCCGATTCCCAACTTTATATTGTCTCCCATTCGTGAGGACGATAAAAATATTTTGGCTCTACAAGTGGCATCAGGCCGCACAACGCCGTACTATTACAAAGCAGATGGGGTAATGGAAGCCTACATCCGTATTGGAAATGAAAGTGTAATTGCCCCTGATTATGTTGTAAATGAACTGATTCTGAAAGGGACACACCGATCTTTCGATGGACTTGTGACAGATTCCTCTAAAAAGGATTATAGCTTTACACTGCTGGAAGCTACTTATCTGGAAAGAACAGGTCTACGGTTAGAGTCATCGGATTATGTTTCCTTTGGCCTTGCGGATAAGGATGGACACCTCACCAATGCCGGGAAATTACTGACAGACCAGCATACCGTTTTCAACTCCAGAATCTTTTGTACCCGATGGAATGAGTTGGAAAAAGGCTCTATTTTTGATGACGCTTTGGACGATAAAGAATATGAGGGCAATCTGATTTATCTGCTGCAAAGTGGAAGCGAATTTATCCGTAACAATTCCAAAGTTCGTTTTGCAAAAGAAGCCAGGTATCGAGTGGATAAGCCGGACTATGCAGAGCGTGCTGTAACAGAAGCACTGGTCAATGCACTGATCCATCGGGACTATATCATTTTAGGCAGCGAAATCCATATTGATATGTACGATGACCGTGTGGAAATTGTCTCCCCCGGAGGAATGTTTGAAGGTACACCTGTCCAAGAGTGTGATATAAAGACAATTCGTTCTGCGCGGCGAAACCCGATTATCGCAGATTTATTCCACCGCATGAAGTATATGGAACGGCGAGGCAGCGGGCTTCGGAAAATTGTGAATGAAACAGAAAAGTTGCCCGGTTATACCGAACAGCTTCGCCCAGAATTTTTCTCCACTACATCTGATTTCCGGGTCGTTTTGAAAAATGTAAATCACTTCATGGATGGTGCGGCCATACATGATACCATACATGATGCCGTACATGATGATTCTGTTTTGATGAAACAGAATCGGCTGTTGGAATTTTGCACCAAGGCCAGAAGCCGGGACGAGATGCAGGCATTCCTTGAAATTTCAAACCGGTCTCATTTCAGCAAATCTTATTTGAAACCTTTACTGGAATCCGGTCAGCTGAAAATGACGATCCCCGATAAGCCGAAAAGCAAAAATCAGAAATACATTACCGTGCCGGGAGGGATGGTTAAGTGATGCAGCCGGTGTCCGTAGAAAAATTTGCCGATATGGTAATGAAGAACAACAAGGGGTATCATAAAAAAGAACTTGTAAAAACATTGAGAGAAACGCTTGCCGCCAAGAAAAACGGTGCAAGATGTACGGTCTGTGGTGCGCCGATTTGGGCGGCCGGAAGTGCTATCACCGGCAGTAACCTTTGCTTTACCTGCACAACAGGTGAAGCAGATGACAGTGAAGATTATGAGATAGAGTAAACAGAGTGTCGGAAATACCGACACCCTGTTTTTATCCATAAACCAAATCCTGAATGGCAAATTTCAAGTCCTGTACCTTGCCCAGCAGCCAGATGGCAGCCATTGGCAGACCAAACGGGCTGATAAGAAATGCCATCACCAGCAGGATGATGCCGTTTTGCAGGGAACAGGTCAGCAGGACCGCCACGCCCAGCAGGGCAATCACCATGCTGATAAGCCCCAGCACCAGACCGGAGATATAGACGATCCCCACACAAATCCAGACAAACAGGGTCAGCGCCAGAATCACCGGAGCCGCCACGATCTTCAACAGCAGTTTCAACAAAAATACCAATGCCCTCATTGTTATGCCTCCTCTCAAAATCACAGTTCCTGTTCCTGATTCCATTATCCCTGTCTCACAGCCAAAAGGCAAGGATACGGGCAAAAAGAAAAAGCGGAGGAAGGCGCGGCGAAAAGAACGCCGTTCCTCCCTCCGCAGGTGGGGTAACTGTTCCTGTTACGAAAGTTTGGAGAGCCGTGTCAGTATCTCCTTAACTCCATCCCATAGCTGTTCCTGCCGCTGGGATATATCCTCCAGATCGGCATCATAAATCCGCCCGGTCTCATGCACCTTGCGGGTCAGCTGGTTTAAGTTGTTGCTGCCCCAGCGCAGCAGGGATACCAGTTCCTTCAGCTCCGACAGGTCCAGCTGTACTACATAGCCGTCCACAGCCATTTTCCGCAGATAGGTGCTCAGGTTTTTTGTCCCAAACTGCGCCATTTTCTGCTGGATCGCATCCATCTCCGCAGCGGAAACCCAAAATAGGACCGGCACATCCCGCTTGCGCTTGGGGCTGCTCATCGCTCCGGCTCCCGTTTCTTCGGGGCGGCAGGCTTACGGGCAGGCGGTTCCTGTCTGAGCTTTTTCAGGACAGAGCTTTTCTGCTGTTCCTGCATGGCTTTTCTGGCCTGCCTGGTAAACAGGTCGGTCAGACCGGGATTGACCCCATCCACAACCAGATAGGCACAGTGACGGGAAGCACCGCTGTCCTCCGGCATGGGAATGGTTTTTGCCCAGGCTTTATTGTCCTGAGAGATCCGCCCGTCACTGTCCTTGTGCCGGATTGTGTTGGCGAGAATAAACTGTACCCGTTCCGCTCCGAATTTCCCCATGACTTCTTTCACAGCATCTTCTGTATTCAGCCGGTTGTTCCCATAATGATCGCTGATAGCCTGTTCAATGGCTTCCTTACAAGCGCTGTTCGCCTGATATGAAAGGGGCCGTATATTACCGCAGTATGTAAGACAACGGATTTTCTCAATGCGGTAGATATAATAGTAATATCATCGCATACCAACTCCTTGTCCACTTTCGCGAAAGATATATTTTTTATATTCTCGTAGCACTGTTATCGAAAATATAGAAAAGATGGGTTATTGTGGCAATCCTACCCTTGGTGGTATCATGTACGCCTGTCCTTTCTATGGGAACTTCATGTTTGACCAAAGTTGAGCAATTGAAAAATCATCCTTTATGGAGATGCAATAATGTCATTTGACTATAAAAAAGATTATAAATAGTTTTATATGCCGCAAAACAAATCATCTATCGTAACGGCTCCGAAATAAACTACATCGCCGTGCGGTGCAAAGGTAATACCAACGATGAAACGGTGAGTATGTATCATCTCTCAGGTTGCTGTGTGGTATTGTATTTACTATCAAAATGAGCTATAATGCGAGCATAAAATTGATAGATATTTTGATTATGTTGCCCCCATGAAGGATTTTGTTGGCAGAACGGCTTTACCGGAATTGACTATGCAAAGGGTAATTTTGAATTTATTTTTTTGTCATTTGTTTGCCTGATTTCGTAACAAAGGTGGATTTTGATTGGGCGATTGAAGAAAAAGCCAAGAAGAAAAAACAAGATTTTACAAAGATTAAGTTTTTTACCTATAATAAGGGTGAGTGTGTGTAGTGTATGCACCTCGGTTCTTATGATGATGAATCCGAAACCATTTCCGCTATGATTGAATATGCCGAGAAATAGGATTAAACTATTGACATTACGGATACTCTATCACCAAGAGATTTATTTGTGCAATCCTCGCAAGATGGCAACCAGGGACCTAAAAACCGTGGTGTGCTATCCGATAAAAAGAGTTTAATAACTTCCAATTCGGTGAGGCAAACAAGTCGGGATTTGAGGGGAATAGGCATATGCTGATGAAATATCGTATAACGCAATGAAGGAGAAAGAATTATGTGTACAGCAGCAACTTATAAAACCAGAGATTTCTATTTTGGACGGACACTTGATTATGAAATTTCCTATGGTGAGACTGTTACAGTCACACCAAGAAATTTCAAGTTAATGTTTCGAAGTATGGGAACAATGGATCATCATTTTGCTTTTATGGGAATGGCTCATATAACAGAGAATTATCCACTGTATTACGATGCTGTAAACGAAAAGGGCCTGTGTATTGCCGGGCTAAATTTTGTGGGAAATGCTCATTACCGTGAAAAAGAAAAAGGTAAGGACAACATTGCCCAATGGGAATTTATTCCTTGGATCATGGGTCAGTGTGCAACTGTGAATGACGCGAGAGAACTGCTTGACAGGATCAACTTCTTGGCCGAACCGTTTAGTCCACATTTTCCTATGGCACAGCTCCATTGGATCATTTCGGATAAAAACAGCTCCATTACGGTAGAAAGTGTGAAGGACGGTATATTTGTTTATGATAATCCCGTAGGTGTTCTCACAAATAATCCGCCTTTTCCGTTTCAAATGTTCAACTTGAACAACTATATGAGATTGTCCATCGACACCCCTAAAAATTACTTTTCCGAACAGATTAGGCTAAATGCATACAGTAGGGGCATGGGCGCTATCGGGCTCCCCGGAGACTTATCATCTATGTCAAGATTTGTACGTGTGGCTTTTACAAAAATGAATTCACTGTCCGAGAATGACGAAAAATCAAGCGTAAGCCAATTTTTCCATATATTAGGCTCCGTTGAGCAGCAAAGAGGATGTTGCCGTTTGGCGGACGGGAAATATGAAATTTCCATTTACACTTCTTGCTGTAATGCTGACAGGGGTATTTACTACTATAAGACTTATGATAATTACAGTATTGTTGGTGTAGATATGAATCGGGAGGATCTTAACGGTGAAGCACTCATCAGTTATAAACTTATGACGGACAAAGCGTTGGAAATTCAAAATTGACAGATTCCAGTTTGTTGGGAAAAGAGCAAAGCCAGTCAACGGTCAAGCTGAACGGCGCATTGGCATTGACGTTACGAGCCTGATGTTTTCGTTGCGGCTGTTCCCAGTATTCCAGTACCTTTGCTTTCGTAATTTCCTCGCCTTACAATAATTGAAGAAAGCCAAGCCCACAAACAAGCGGTAGGCAAAAGTTAATCGCCACTTTCTTTTCAATCCTTCGTTCTGATTTGATTCCATAAAATCAGAACGTGAGAATCAGCAATTATCTGAGAATCATGCGACTCAGACAGATATGGGCGGAAGGAACATTTGCTATTCTAAAACAAGAACACAAACTGAATAAGATACACAAAAGGGGCCTCCAAAAATCGCTGGAAGAATGCCTCTTATTGGCAACAGCATTAAACCTTAAAAGACTGATAAAAACGGTATAAGTAACCTGGATTGTCAGTCTTTCTATTTTGTTCCGTGAGAAGAAGGTATGCAAAAATACTTCGTGAAATGAATTTCTATTGCCCAGGCAATTTTAAAAGATGAACTCATTGTCATTTTAAATGAAGATACTTCCAGTGTTGACCCTATAGAATTAAGATAATTATAAAAAATAGAGAGAGGGCAACAATAATCCAATAGTATCGCCGCCCTCTCCTTTTGTTTTATTGAATTTTTCATCCACATTGTTAATTCATGTTCTTTAGCAAATCTGATTTCTCCGCAATCTGCTTAAGACATTAATTTCCTTGTTTGATAGCCTACTATGCCCCTATTTAGCCTGTCTTTAGCTCTAATAAAATGTTTCTTCACATAGGACGATTATCTGAAAACTTCGAACACTTAGAATACCGCTATATACCAAACGATACAGCCAGCCGTCTAATCAATTTATGATTGAACAGCTGGCTAATACAATTTTACTTATAGAGACACGGAGCTACTTCCGCTGAATCCATATTGGTGCTGTCATACCACAGTGCACCAGTATCAACATCCTCTACCGGTTCTCCTTTGGCTGCCTTGGCTGCCAGGGTAACCGCCTGATATCCAATCTGTACCGGATTCTGCGTGATGGAACCTGCTAAGACACCACTCTTGATAGCATCAAGCTGGATGGCGCCTGAGTCAAATCCAACGCCGATTACTTTATCTACCCCCAGCACCTGAAGACTCTCATTAGCTGTCACCAGGTTCTTGGCTGTAAATTCGTTGGACGTATAAATGGCAATCAGATCATTTTTATTCAGCAGGGTATTGGCCACAGTCACACAAGCCGCATTATCCGCAGTTGCAGGAATGCCTACATCGATAATCACCTTTGCTCCGTCAACTGCCTTATTATACTTATCATGGCCTACTACCATGCATTTATCCTCGCCAACCAAGGTACGCATTTTGTCTATGAAACCGCCCGTCCGTTCTCCTATAGACTGGGATGTCGCATCTTGGGAGACAATGCCGATTCTGACCTCTTCTGCTGGATCTGTTACCTTATCCTTAATCATTTCATACAATTTCTCCGCGGCCAGACCGCCCGCTACATAGTTATCCGTAGCAGCATTAGCCACAATGGAACCTACAGGGGCATCCGGCACACCGGAATCAAACCCTACAATCGGAATATTTGCTGCCTGAGCATTGGAAATTGCATCCAGGGACGCCTGTGTATCCAAAGCCGCCAGGCAGATGGCGCTTGGAGCCTTGTTGACCGCATTATTTAACTGCTCAATCTGCTCAGCGACTGCACTCTCACTGGCTGGCCCTACAAAATTGGTGGACTTAAGCCCCAAATCCTCTGCAGCCTGCTCTGATCCCATCTTTACCGCTTTCCAAAAATCATGCTGGAAGCCTTTTGCCACAATCTCAACCGTGACATCGCTGTAGTCCACAGCCCAATCTGCCTTGGCTACCTCCGTATCCCCTGCTGTTGTGTCTTTTACCACGGTCTCCGGAGCGGCCGCTGTTGCGGCTGTCGTGGCAGGCGCGCTGGCTCCGCTGGAGCAGCCCATTACCATCGTGAAAACTATTGCTGCGCAGATAACTGTACTTAATAATCTTATCCTCATGAATAAACCTCCCTTTATTATCCCGCTTTGCGGGTTATTAGTGTGTATCAATCCTTCCCCTGTTTAGGTCAGTTTACAAGGAACTACACGCAGACCACGCAACAGGGGCTGCTGACAACAAAACAGGCTGAACATCAAGCGCAGGAAAGTGCGAGGTGTTCAGCCTGTTTTGTTGTCTGGGTTTTCCAAAGGGGCTTGCCCCTTGGAACACGACTTTGCTTGCAAAGTGTAGTGTGTTATGCGCTCTGTCGGCATTGCCGTGAAAATGAGGTTGTTGCCGGGGAGGGCAAAGGCATTTAAAACGGCAAGAAAACAGGGCTGTGATTGCGTGGCATGTAGCCGCAAGCGCAGGACTGGTTTCATCAGCAGACAGGGCGGATATGAAAACTCCCGTACCTCGTTCCACACCGGACTTATGGGCGCAGGAGTGGATTGTCCAATTTACTACATTCAGCGGGAGTTTTGATACTCTGACATTTCCCATGAAACCCACTATCCAACGCAGCGCACATCAAAAAATCGAATACGACACCGCAGATGTGGTCTAATCGCCGAGCATTTCACTGGATTTGTAGAAAAAGCAAATGCCTTTTCAAGGGGCAGAAGTATTAATACTCGGCTATCCATCCAACTAAAGGCAAAAGCCTCGATATTTCGAGGGCTTTTCTCTCTACTTTTTCTATGTATGCGCCCATTTGGCACACGACTTTTACAAATGCTTATATGTTCATTTTATATATTGTGCTTCGGAACTTAGTCTCTTTCTCGAAAACAAAAAATAATAAATAATAAATAAAACGGTGGTTACCAACCAAGAGACGGGATAACTTGCAAGAATGGACATCATATTTTTATCCATAGGGACAATAAACAACATCCAGAATACCCTGGTGCCACAAGTCCCTATGAGAGTCAGGAGCATTGGCCGAAAGGTTTCACCCGTACCTCGAATTGCCCCTGAAAAAATTTCTCCAAATACATATAACACATACATAGGAGCCAAAAAATGCATAATATGTTCCACTATAGGAAGAATCCCATAGTCCTCTGACTGGATAAACAGTTTTCCGATCACACTGCTAAAGAAAAATAATCCCACACTGATCATTGCAATCATTCCCACCGTCATTGCAAGGCCAGCACGTACCCCTGATTTGATTCTCTTATATTTCTTTGCCCCATAATTTTGTGCCACAAAAGTAGATACAGCCGCAGCGAGAGAATCTACAATTAACCAGATTAAGAAATCCAATTTCCCACACAATGCCCAAGAGGCAATATAATCGGTCCCAGTCGTATTAATATTGGCTTGAATCATCATGTTCGCAATGGGATATAAAGAGGATTGAAATGCAAGTGGCAATCCAATCAGAAAGATAGATTTTAATATATCCCCATAAAAGCGTATCTGAGGAATGACCAATCGGGAAACTGAATTACGGTTCATAAGAATGCGAATCACCCAAATAGCGCTGAGGGCTTGTGCCAGGACCGTAGACAAGGCAGCGCCCGCAACATTCCATCTCATTACGCATACAAACAACAAATCCAAAACGATATTTAACGAACAAGAAATCGTAAGAATGTGAAAAGGCGTTTTGGAGTCTCCGATGGCACGCAGGATGCCTGTACCAATGTTATATATCATAGATACCGCCAATCCTGCAAAATAGATACGGACATAGGACAGCGTAATCGGATAAATATCTGCCGGAACCTGCATCATATTCAGGCACCAAGGTGCGGTTAGCACTCCAATAATGGATAAAAGAATTCCTGCTACTAATGAGAACGCAATGGCCGTATGGATGGCTTTTGAAAGGTCCTGTTCCTGCTTTGCGCCAAAATATTGCGAAATAATAATCGTTGCACCTGTGGACAAACCAACAAAAAAGTTCACAGGAAGCTTTAACAAATTATAAACTGAGTCGATAGCAGCTAAACCAGTCTTTCCCGCAAACTGTCCAATGATAACAGCATCGAGCGTAGTATACATCTGTTGTAAAATACTGCCTGCCAGTATAGGTAAAAAAAATAAAAATAACTGCTGGGCAACCATGCCTTGTGTTAAATCAATGCCCTTTTTTTGTCCCTTCATAAACCCTCCTACTTGTTTTTCACACAGAACACTTATGAAATCTCCTTTGTGTATAATGCGTTATCCAAAAAGCGACACACATTCTCATTCTCCGTTTTCACAGTAAGTTGTTCTGTGGAAATAATATCTATAAAAAATCCATCATCCATAATAGCAACTCGTTCGCAGGAGTGGCGTATTACCCTTATATCATGAGAAATCATAATATGAGCGAACCCAATCGATTGTTGGAGCGTCAACAGCAGTTCCAGGATTTGTTTTTGTAATATCATATCCAATGCTGATACCGCTTCATCACAAATCAAAACATCTGGCTCAACAACTAAAGCACGAGCGATAGCAATTCTTTGGCATTGGCCTGTACTAAGCTGAGGCGGGCATCTCTTCAATGTATCTCCATGGATTCCCACACTATTTAAATAAAGAAGCGCTTTTTCTGCTCGTTCCTTAGGCGTTCCGATTTTTAGATACTTTAGGGGTTCTTGCACTATTTCCAATGCGGAACGGCGAGGATTCAAGCTCGCACGCGCATCTTGGAATACGATTTGCAAAGTCTTACAAATGTGCTTCCGCCTTTTCCCATGCAAGCCAGAAATATCCTGTCCTCTGTATAGAATTTTTCCGTGATCCGGTCTTTCAATCCCAGTGATGCACCTTGCCAATGTTGATTTCCCACAACCGCTGAATCCTAAGATGCCCATGGTTTCCCCTCGATGTAGGTCCAAATCAACTTGATTTAAGACATTTTTCTGTTTGGTTCCATTCTGAAAGGTCTTTTCAAGGCCCTTGATTTGTAATAGCACCTCTTTCTGTTTGTGAGATTGTAGTCCCGGAAAAACCGCTAATTTCCGTGCATCAATTAGCTGCCTTGTATAGTCCTCCCTTGGATTCCGTAAAATATCTTGAACGGCCCCTTCCTCAACAATTTCACCATCCTTCAAAACAATTACACGGTCACTAATCTCATGGACAACGCCAATATCGTGTGTAATCAACAGGATGGAAAGCTTCCGTTCCTTTTGTATCCTACGAAGTAGTTGTAATACTTCCCTTTGGCTTACAACGTCTAAGGCTGACGTTGGTTCATCGGCAATAAGAACTTCCGGTTCAAGAATAAGAACCATGGCGATATAAACTCTTTGACACATTCCACCACTCAACTCAAAAGGATATGCATTCATAATACGTTCCGGATCATCGAAGTTCAGTAATTGAAGCATATCGCAGCAGGCTTTTTCCAACTCGTTTTTTGATTGGAAAGACCTTTTTTTTAGTGTCTCCTGAAAATGTGCGCGGATGGTTTTAACAGGGTTAAGAGCAAGCTGTGCATCCTGATAAATCATCCCAATGCGAGTTCCACGGATTAGATTCCAATTTATATGTGTATCCGAAAGGTCAACGAGATCACGATCACCAATCCTTATCAGCCCGCTTTCAATTTTTGCGGATGGTGGTAATGCCCCAATAAGAGCCTTTCCACAAGTGGATTTTCCCGATCCGCTTTCACCAAGCAGGGTTAGAATTTCTCCTTTATTCAGTACAAAGTGAATCTTATCCAGCACTACAAATGGGTTCTTATTTTGCATGTATCCTACTTTGAGCTGTTCTACAGCCAAAGCAGGAATAGAATAGTTGTCCATACGCTACCTCACCGTATAATTCTAGGTTTTCTTGTATCATGATAATGCTAAATGTCAATCTTCTCATAGGGATCAAGCATATCTCTCAAGCCTTCCCCTATTAAATTGAGCGAAAGCACTGTGAGTATGATAAATAGAGCTGGGCCAAACAAGATATGTGGAGCCATAAAAAAGTGTGCTCGCGCATCGGAAAGCATACTTCCCCACTCCGGGGTTGGTGGCTGCGCCCCCATTCCTAAAAACGAAAGGGCAGAAATAGAAAGAATGAGTGTCCCCAATTCAAAGGTCGATAGAACAAGGAGAGAACCGATCATTTTGGGAAGCAATTCACAAAATCCGATGCGTAAACCAGAGGCACCAAGTACGCGAGCTGCCAAAATGGAAGGGTGATCTTTCACTTGTAGAACAATGCTTCTGGCAAGTCTTGCAAAGGGAACCCACCACACCGCGACTACCGCAATTAATAAATTAATCAGTCCCGATCCCCACAACGCAGCAAAGACCATGGCAAAGACCATGAACGGAAAAGCCATCAAAACATCAATGATCCGCATAAGGATCGTATCAAAAAGGCCATAACTTCTCATTCCTGTGATTGCGCCAAAGAGTGTGCCTATACACAACGCCATTCCAAGTGCAAGAAAGCATGAGGTAAGGGTAGTTCTACCTCCATAAAGCGTTCGGCAGAAAATGTCTCGTCCATAGCGATCTGTGCCAAAGGGATGTGTTTGAGTAAATCCTTTCAATCGTTCTGCTATTGCCTCGTCCGGCGCATAGTCTGTGAAAACCGGTGCGAAAGCAACCAATAAAACGATGATCACCAGGAGTATAAAACCAACTAAAATTGAAATTGGAATTTTTCTATGTCTTATAAACAAAACTTATCCCTCCTCAGTTTGAAACAACACTCGCATCTCCACCTCTGCGTATCATTGGATTGGCGAGCAGATATGTGATTTCCACCAGTAAATTAACCACAATAATCGTAGTAACCGTAAGTACGGTATATCCTTGAACAGCAGGATAATCGTGTACTAAGATACTGTTAATGGCGTAATTCCCAACTCCTGGCCAGTTAAAAATTGTCTCAATGACAACCGAACCGCCAATCATATGTGCAAACGAAAGGGCTATGGTTGTAATAATGGGAGGCAATGCGTTTTGGAAAGCTCCTCGGATCACTACCCATTTAGAAAGCCCGCGAGAGATGGAAGCGGAAACATAGAGCTGACCAAGCTCCGTTAACATGGTTGCTCGAACCATACGTACACATCTCGGTGCGCCCAGTAACCCCAACGTAATGGCAGGCAGCCACAATCGCTTCCATTCCATTTGACTGCTTATTTCATACCAATTCAACTGAGTAGCGAACCAAAATAGAAATAATAAAGACAAAACAAATGCAGGAAGTGATGCAAGGATAATACAAAACAAACGTGTCACACGATCTGGAAATTTACCAGTATGAATTGCAGTATACATTCCGAATAACACTCCAATTCCTGTTTCAACAGCCAGCGCTACAAGCGCAAGAAGGAATGTTGCAGGGATTCTGCTGCCTAACTCTTGTGTAATTGGTCTGCCGCTTCGGATAGATGTTCCCATGTCAAGCGTGATTATATCCTTAAACCAGTTTATATACTGGATCGGGATGCTGTCATTTAACCCATGTTCTTCTCGTAAAGCTTCTTTGCGTTCTTCCAACAATTCGGCGCTGAGACCTATATCACCCGGCCCCTCTCCCAGTATCAAATTGACTGGATCACCCGGAGCAAGACGAACCAACAGAAAAATAACAATAGAGGCCAGGAGCAGAGTAACGACAGCTCCTCCTAATCTTTTCAAAACTAACTTCCTTATCATAGTACCTCCTAAAGAAAAGCGGCAGAAGGAGCAGATCTATGGTTCTCCCTCCGCCGCTTTTGATGTTACTTTATTTTTAGATTCGCATTGACAACATTCTCAAATTGGCGAAAATGTGGAACAAATCCCTCAAGTGAAGTGCTTACCGCAGTGATTTGCGGTCTGGGGGCAATATAGAGGGCTGGGGACTGTTCTGCTATATAAAGCGACAGCTCCTCCCCGATTTCTTGGCGTGCCTCTGCATCGGCCGCCTGCGCTAACTGGTTCAGTAGTTCCGACACCTTTGCATCTTGGAAATGGCCATAATTAGCAGCCCCATCAACCGCATACTGGGCGTTTAGTAGAGCTGAAACATTTCCAAATGTTCCCCATGCTTCAATGGAGGCATCCCAATCTCCAGTTTCCCGTGCTGTTGTAATCAACGAGTAATCCCCATGCTGCACAGAAACATTGACTCCGATTTTTTTCCACTGCATCTGAATCGTTTCCCCGAGTGCCTGATCGTTTCGGAAAGTACGGAGGAGGATGGAAAGCTGTTCTCCATCTTTGTATCGATAGCCATCCTCACCCATTTCCCATCCAGCCTCATCCAAAAGTTGGGCTGCCTTTTCCACATTGTAAGAATCAAAAAACGCAGTTTTCACTTTTTCATATGCAGGATTAGACCCCAACCACGTGGTAACTGGTTCGCTCAGGCCCTCCATTCCTAACAAAATCAACTCTTCTCGATCCATAGCCCACCCCAGAGCCTGACGCACTCGGTAATCACTTAGATTCTCTTTTTCACAATTAAGGTAGATTGTCTGTGTTTGCGCACCAGGAACCAATACGATCTTTGCCACATCGTTATTTTGAAATTGACTGTAGGCGGCCTGGGGAATATCCATTACCACATGATACCGGCCGCTCAGAGCCGCAATTACACGTGCATCCGGATCACTGATTTGTTCATGTACTACTCTCTGTATTTCGGGTTTTGTCCCCCAGTAATTCTCGTTTTTCTCAAATACCATTCTCTGCGCAGGTTCAAACTCTACAATACGGTACATACCAGTATAGTCAGCCGTTTCGATGTCCTCATAGGTATATTTGTCGGCAGTATTGTGAATGAGAAGCTGCGGCGAAGATAGATTCAAGGTAATATCTATATTGGGTGTTTCAGTCACCGCCTGGATGGTAGTCGCATCAATGGCTGTGAATTCAATCCCCTCCAAAAAAGGGTTTGCTTTTGCATCCATCGTTTTAGAGCGCATCAAGGAAGAAATGACTGCCTCTGCATCAGCGGCATCACCGCTCCAAAATGTAGCGTCCGGATGCAGTTCGATTTCCCATGTATACTCATCAACCTGCTTAACCCCTTTCGCAAAAGATGGTTGAATCACTCCATCAGCATCGGCCTTGAATAGAACTTCGCCAGCACCCATATTCAATAAATAATCCGCTGCCGGATATATGGTGGGGTCTACGCTGATAGCAATCTCGTTTCCAGCCACCACCAACTCTGACGGAGAAATGGCAGGCGCATCAGATGCCGAAACATCTGTAGAAGCTTCCTTTCCGCAAGCAGCAAGTACGGCAACCATTGAAAGACAGCAAATAAAGAAAAGAATTTTACGAATAGATTTTGTTATAGTCATGATTTTGTTCTCCATATATGATTCAATTTCCATAAGTTACAGAAAGATAACTCCGGGATCAATGATCCCTTTTTTACAACTTCTAAATCAATCTAAAAACGAAGCATCTGACATTTCGGGTAAACTTTTTACCAAGTCAGAATTAATGCAGGATGTAGTTGATGGGATTTCCAAACTGCTTTTAAGCGCAGATTGATAGTTCGCTCGTTCGCAAGGGCAGGTGCTCCATGCTTGAAGCTTTTTAGCTCTTTCTTTCAGCTCTTCGATGCTGGTAGTAAGGCTAAATCCGTTTTCTATTAACCACTTATCATTAAAAAGAGTTTGGATATATCGTTCTGCTCCATCCGACATCATACTTACAATCCTTTTTCCAGCCCCAAGGATCTTTGAGAATCTCAAAGCTACAATAATGCATGCTCCACTCGAAGGCCCCATCAAGATTCCTTCATGTTTGGCAAGGGTTCTCGCTGCCCTATACGCATCCTCATCTGAAACCTTATAAGCACAATCAATTTTACTCAATTGTAGATTTTCTGGTGTCCATCCAAGTCCAATACCCGGGATAAGATATGAATGTGTAGTTCCGCCAAAAACAGCTGAACCCTCTGCATCGACACCAACAATTTGTATATGAGGATAGTAGTTTTTAATGTACTTAGAAATGCCCCCTAGCTGTCCGCCCGTGCTTACCGGAGCGATAATCATATCTACAGCGCCTGCACAGTCATCAATAATTTCTCGAGCTGTACTTTTATAATGCGCTTCGCTGTTTAATAGGCTGAAACATTGATCTGGTCTAAATGAGTTTTTTATTTCCATCGAAAGGCGATTGGCTAAAGAGATTCGAGTCTTATGATAACTGCCACAGTCATCTTTTTCTGTTACTACTATCACTTCCGCGCCAAAGCACTTCAATAGCGCAAGATTGGTTTCCGTTGTCTTAGGATCAACTAAAATGATAATTCGGTACCCCTTTGCAGCGCCAATCATAGCCAATGAAACCCCGAAATTCCCACTGGACGATTCGATAATGGTTCCACCAGGCTTTAGCAAACCTCGCCGCTCTGCCTCCATAATGATATAGTTCGCGGGCCTGTCTTTAATGCTGCCGCCTGGATTGACTTTCTCATATTTCAAAACAACTTCTGATTCATCCGGGCTGGTAATGTTATTTAAACGGACAAGGGGAGTTTTTCCTATTGTACTCAATACATCTACAATCATTTATCTAAACCACCTCCTGCGAACTTTATAACTCCGCCTTACGCTGCTACTGCTATCACCTGCATTCTCGGGTTTGTTAGAGGCCCTTCAAATAACTGGTTGTTTTCAGAGAGAAAGCCAGAACTGGATGGAGCCGGGATCCCAAATACTTTCAACATCTTAAAGCCTGAAATAGAAAGCAACAGTTCAATTTCTTTAGGGAAAAACAGCCGATGTTTCAAATGTTCACATTGGTGAAATTCCCCGTCAATCAACCAACAATAGTCACGAAGCAGCAGTTGGTGATTCCACTCCAAGGAAAATTGAGTTCTAAGTTGCACGCTCCTCCCGCGATATACGACACTACGGACAAGTTCTTCCGCTAACCAGCGTTGTCCTTCAGGTGTGAAGAAAAACATACCATTCCGAATATCCAAATAAAGCATCCCGTCTTTTTTCAAATGTTTGCGAAAATTTTGGAGTGTACAAATAGCCTCTTCATTACTGATATTATAAAGAAACGAACTACCTACGGAGTAAATGGCAGCAAAGAAACAATCAAACTGGAATGACGTTTGATCGGCAGCACAAAAAACAGTGTTTATATGGTGCTCCTTTGCCCATGAAATCATTGCAAGTGATTTATCGATTCCAATTACTTTATAGCCTTGATCTGTCAGGTATCCAGCCTCATTCCCTAAACCGCAGCCAACATCGAGAATTGTTCCAGAAGCTTGACCCCAGATTAATAATTCATGTACCCGTTTTGCCATATTTAAATTGGGGTCTGACTTAAATATCTGATAAAGGCCAGGATTGCTATGTAGAAACGTATCTGCATTTTTTGACATCATTCGAATCCCTACTTTGATTTATAAATATACACCTTGCTTTCATCCGCAGTAAATTGAGAAAATGGAAATGGCTCTGCCAATAAATTTGTGACTCCTCGTGACATAAATTGGGCAACAACAGCACTTCCCGTTTGCCCATATATCGTCAATGGAATGTTTCGTTCTTGAGTAATTTGGCAGATGGTATCAAATGTGCCATTACTTAATGTCATAGCAGTGCTGATTACACAATCTGCTTTGTTTAATACTATATGCATATCTTTTTCTATTGGATCGCCCCATTGAGTTGTTTCCATTTGAAGGTCACAGGGGAGGCAAAGGCCGCCGGCATCTTTAATTGCCTTGACTAACGGATTTACAACACCAATGAGCGCAACTTTTTCGCCTTTTTTAATATTTGCAAGCCGAACGATTAATTCATCACGAAAATTTGCACGAATGACAGGGGAGCCGGATGGCAGGGTTACGACCTCCTGACAATATTCTCTATGCGGATATTGGCTGCCAAAATATGCGTCTAAAGATGCAATTTGTACTGGAAGCCGTGGGTCTTTTAGCCCCTGACTTAATAAGACTCCAGACAGTTCTTCGGCCGCACTTATATGTACTTGCTCAGGCAAATGACAACAAGCTCCAAAGTAAGAGTCCACCCTGAGCAGCAAATACGTGTTGTGATATTTTTTGGTTGTCTGTGGAAATTGTGTTGTCTGGTAGATATACGATGCTCCTGTTATAAATAATTCGTCAGGAACTTTTCCTTTTTCACCAGCAAGAACTTTGTGGATTAAATGGTTTACTGTCAAAGAAACACCTCCCTAAATTTCTTTCATTTTATATTACAGTGTGGTTAGTGCACACTAACCACACTGTAATATAAAACTTTTCAGATGTCAAGAATTATTTCGATTGAAAAAATATTTAGATATTATGTTTTGCGGGTAGTTTGATGGCTTCTTGGAGTGATAGTAGTGGAGGAAAAGAAAACGGTTATCAGGAATTCCTGATACGAATCGCGAAAATAGGGAGTGTGTCCACACTCCCGGGAAACGACTTCCCGTTTGTATCTTGGGGAAGTCCCCAAATCCCCTGAATGTATTGAGAAAAATCTATTTGAAGCCGTTAAAAAACAGAACGATAATTGAATGCTGCGGGAGCCTCAAGCGTATCTTCTCACTTACCCCACTTTTATTGTTATTCCACTCTATATTTTTCTCCACCATCTAATGATGAACCTATTGCTCATCAGGAGCACAAGAAAAAAGTAAAGTTCCTGACAGCAAAAGATTCACACTAAAATATCGGAAGTAAACCATCATACAGATTATGGGCAAGTCCAGCAACAAGCATAAAACCACATCAAAAAAACGAATCTCTTGCCCTTTCAATCTATTATAAACAGACAATTGCCAAAAATACACAATAATTGTCGGTATAACAAATCGAGCAGTTATATCTTTCTCTAAAAAAGCGAAAGCGCAACCAACAGCAAATATATATATAACGTAGGATAATATAATATCTTCACAAAATGTCGCTATCCTCCTTCTAAATTTTCGTTTGTCGTTCTCTATTTCCTCCCTCTACGGATTTTGATTTTTCAGCAAATACGACCTCTGCCCAATCTTTTTCAGGCACTTTTTTTCTTCGTCTGATAGCTTCTTGTGATTCAGCTTGGGCCGCTTGCAGATAAACGCAAATGCAGCTTGTTCCGGGTCGATGTCCGGGCTGGCGGATTCGTCAATAGTCTGCAAGAAATCTTCCAGCGGATTATCCTCCGTGACACTGAAAAAATCTGCCTTGTGGGCTTCTCGCAGGTCAAGGGCTATGCCGTTTTATATCCCGCTGTATCACATAGCTGCAAAACTCGCCCTCGTCAAGATGGGCGGCGACAAGCTGCCTTAACTGCGGGGCAGTCAAACCGGGATTGTACTACTTCATAATCGTTGCGCTCACGGTGTCCACAATGGCATTTGCACTCTGCACCTGTTTGCCTGTTATTCCGTTCACATAGATTTCTAGGTCAGCCATCAGCCGGGGAAAATCCGGGTGCGCCGCCATCTCACACAAGAGCGAATTGTCCACCAGCCCTATTTTCAATAATTCAATCATATCATCACTCAAACGCAGGTATGCAAGATCGGCGTTTGGGTAATTTTTTGTTTCAGACAGCCCCAGCAAATAATCGGCGGTCTCACCGTAAAACTTAGCCAGCTTGATAAGGGCATAGTGGCTGATGTCCTTGAAGTCCTCCGCTTCATAGCTACCCAGCGCAGACTTGGAGAGGTGTGTCTGTTCCCCAAGGTGTGTCTGTTTCCCAAGCTGTTCCAGCGTCAGCTCACGCTCCACACGCAGGTCTTTTAGACGTTCTTGTATGGATAGTTCCATGCTCTCCCCTCCTTGTCTGCTCAATAAATTTCGATTACTTAATCTTTTTTTGCTCTGTCAAAAGAATATACAATCCATAAACAAAAAGAACAAGGAAGAAAACCGAAGGAATCAATACTCCGTTTTCTAAAATACTTACTATCATTCTTCCTGGCGGTGTTACCCATGAAGTTGACGGATTTTGCATTGCCACTATTATCATTCCGACAATACCAACAACGCCACTTAATGTTAAAAAGCCACCTTTTATATTTCTATTCATAATCATTGCCTCTTCGTATCAAATTCGGATTTTCTGTTCCGTTTTTTTCATTCTATGCGATAATATCATCAATATGCTCTGTGCTGATGGACAGGCAGATGGTATTCGGCTTAATGCCCTATTCCAGCAATTCTTCCGGGGAGAGTTGGGAATGGGGGTGGGTGGATTGCGAAGTCCTTTACATTTGCTACATTGGCAAGCAGGGAGAAGAGTTTCAGATTGTCCATAAACCTCCTGTCTTCCTCCTGGCCACCCTTAATCTCAAAGGTGAATATGCTGGCTCCTCCATTGGGGAAATACTTCGTGTACAATGCGTGGTTAGGATGAGCCGGCAGGCTGGGATGATTAACTTTTTCCACCTGCGGATAATTGACCAGATATTTCACCACTTTCTTTGTATTTTCTGCATGACGTTCCAGGCGTAGGGAAAGGGGTTCCACGCCCTGCAAAAGCAGGAATGCGTTGAAGGTGGAAAGAGTTGCTCCTGTATCGCGAAGAAGAATGGCACAAATATAGGTGACGAAGGTCGCCGGGCCTGCCGCATCCACAAAAGAGACACCAGGATAGTTAGAGCGTGTTTGCGATAGAAGCGTATTTACCACTGGCTTTCCAGAAATTTTAAAAAACAATCCCATTGACAATGCCGATGGTAATCAAACTCATGCATGGAATAATTGTATATACAGTAAGGTGTTGTATCTACAAACCACACCATACCCTGAATTTTTCTACTACCGAGAAACAGCAAATCGACCCTTATTGAGCGTATGAAAATTGAAAAAACAATCTATAATAGTCATCCTCTTTATTAGCAGGCTTAATATAAAGTTTGCCTCATTTTATCGTAGGTCTTGCTGATTATCAACATAAAATATGAAGTTCATTTTATATCACAACAAATCAGGCAGAAACATACGACTGTTCTAAACCAAGAACACTCCTGACTGAAAAGGCAGCTTGCTGGTCTATTAAAAAGTTCAAGTGCTCATTTTCAAAAAAATTGTTTAATTCGTGACCATGATTTGGATATACACAGCACCTGTTGTCACAAGCAATCCCATTAGCAAGGGCAAATTGAGAAGACGGCGGTGTATTCACATCCTGCAGGCCAATACCAATTAATACCTTATTACGAAGCAATGGGGCAAAATTCTTTGCGTCCACATAAGCCAGCTTATCAAAGATCTCCTGTTCCTTTTCATGCATAGGGTCCTGCCATTTGAAATAATAAAATAACCCCATATAAGGCCCTTCCGAAAAATCCTTTTCCCAGATCCTCTTATAGTCACAGAGCATCGGATATTGGCTAGCGCATTTCTCCACTTCCGGATAGAGGGCTGCGCATGCTATAGCCAGTGCTCCTCCCTGACCTTCTCCGTATACAGCCATATGGACTCCATCGGTCTTTTTTAATCCTTTTGCAACCTCCGTCCACAGCAGCGCATCTTCGTAAAGCCTGTGCAGATATAGATCCTCCACTTCTCCATCCAGGCCATGAAATAAAGGGCCGCAGGCTGTTGGCCCTTTCCCTGCCTCTCCACATTCACTCATTCCTCCCTGTCCCCGGCAGTCAGGGGCCAAAACAGCATATCCGATGGCGCCATAACGGCTTAAATGCAGCCAGCTTCGGGAGGATTGAGGATAGTCATGAAATTGTATTACCGTAGGATGCAGTCCCGGTTTGGAAGGGCAGATATATTTGGCTTTAAGAAGACATCCATCCCATGTCTTAACTGTAATAATATAATACTCTAGTTCCTCGGTTTCCATTTCTAATTTATCCATAGAGACAGATGAAGCCAAAGCCCCAATCTGTTCCTTCACCTGCTTCCAATGCTTCGCAAAATCCTTTGGAGCAGGACAGGCCCCTGTATAAGTATTTAATTCCTCTAATCTTAAATCTGTTCCAGGCATACCCCATCCTCCTTATTACCAAAAAAGTTAATAATCTTATTATCAAACGCAGCAATTTCTTCATGACCATATTCATAGAAAATCAAATGCTTTTTCCGGGCAGTGATCTTGGAAAATACGGCAAACTGGGTAGATGGCGGACATACATCATCCATAAGGCCGGTTCCGCATAAAACCGGACAGGTAATTCGTTCTACAAAATTCTGCACATCAATGTATCCCAATTTAGTGAAAAATTCATCCAGGTGTTCTCCCATCGGATCAAACCAACGGGTATGGTAAGCCAGGCCATTATAAACGATAACATCTCTATCCATCTCCCATGCTCTGCGATAATCAGAAAGAAATGGGTAAAGAGCCGCACAGCGCTTTATATAAGCCGCATTTAATGCTGTGCATACCAATCCTAGGCCAGCCCCCTGACTGGCTCCATTTACATAAATTTGCTCTGTATCCAATCCCTCTAATGCTAAAGCCAAACGTACCATCAGGCAGGTGTCCTGAAAGACCTCCACATAATAAAGCTTCTCCGGCGGCCCATCCACCCCCATGATAATATGATCTGCGGCAGTAGTTCCCTGCCGTCCGCCGAGATCCTCACTGATGCCTCCTTGCCCCGGACAGTCCATAGCCAGAACGGCCATCCCTAAACCGGCAAAGCTGGATTGTTCAAACCACCCCCTGGAAGATCCTGGATATCCATGAAACTGCAGAACCACAGGCACCCTTCTTTTTCTAACAGGCTTTACATATTTAATATGGAGCCTGGCCCCTGCCATTCCCCTTAACCATACGTCATAATACTGAGTATAAGGGGTGTGAGGAATTTCCGCTTCCTTCAGCTCATATTCCAAGGGCAGGGCCCAGGCCTCCCCCGCTCTTTTCTCCCAAAATCCCCAAAAATCCTTCGGCCTGGGAGTACTTCCAGTATACTGCTTTAATTGCTGTAAAGGCATATCTTTTGCCGGCATGCTTTGTTTCCTTTCTATCATTGCTACGTAAATTTGCTCATTTGAAGATGCGTTACTATCTCTTGATCCTGTTTCCATGAATAGATTGGTATGTTTAAACCATTCACCCGTTTTGGACAATCCTCCCGATAATGAGGCCCCCTACTTTCCCTGCGAAGCAAAATCGCCTGATGCAGCGCAAGGGTAAGCTCTAAAGCCGCCTCCAAATCTACGGTTCTAAGCAGCTCCTCCATAGAACAATCTGTCTTTTCCAGGGGAGTTTTATCCCGTTCCATCTGACTTTGAAGCTTTGATAGTTCCTGTAATACGTTCTTACTTCCTCTTTCGCTCCTTATGAGCATGGCATGCTGTTGATTCAATTTTTGTATCGTATGAAGATATTTCTTAGCTTCCAAAATGACATAAAGCGGCTGATAATAATATGCTGCCTTTCCTTCTTTCTTCCCTCTCTCAGACCGGGCTGCCGCCTTACCAGCAATACGTCCAAAGACCAGCCCATTGGCCGAAGACAGCCCTCCCAGCCTATCTGCCCCATGCATGCCTCCGGTTACTTCACCACAGGCATACAGACCTTCTACTCCCGTAAATGCCTCTTCATCAATAGCAATGCCACCGTTAGAAGCATGAGCATACATGCTTAACCATACCAGATCATCCATGGTCAAATTTTTTTCTTCCTTTAACCAGTCAAAATATGTTTTAATAAACTCAGGCTGATGCCGCTTTACCTCCTCTTGATAAACAACGCGAATTCCCTCTCTTCTCCTTTGGCTTTCCTTATAAATTTCCAGATCCACCTTTTTAGACGAAAGGCGTGTAGTAAAGGGCCCATACCCGGATCTTAATTCTAACTGCTTCTCCCTTTCTTCCTCTTCCCATTCCGAAAATAATTCCTTATCTGCTCCATAAAAACGGCTGAATCGGAACATCTTTTCATTATAGATGGTCTTGGGGGCAGGGTGTACATGCCCCAGCATCATCTGCATAAATTCCAGATTAAACAATTTAGCTCCTGACTCTAAAGCCAGGTATTGACCAATTCCTGTCACATCATCTGTAGTCAAACGGTGTGTAAACAGTCCTCCCATTCCTCCGGTAGCTAAAATCACTGCTGGACTTAGTATTTCCACAAGGCTAAACCCCTCATCTTTTCTCTTGACGGCCAGAGCCCCGCAAACACGCTCTCCTTCTTTTAACAGCCTTATGATTGTCATATGTTCAAGACAGGCGACTTTTAATTCACGCAACCGCTTCGACATCATTTGAGAGCTTCCAGGCTTTTCAATTCCCTTCCAAAGCCTGTTTTTATGATCAAAGCACGGGATAAATTCCCTCTCTTTATTTGCCTTTGCCTCTCTTAAGGGAACTCCCAGATGCTCTAAGTATTCTAGACTTCCCATTATTTTTCCTGTGAAGGTGTGAACCAGAGCCGGATTAGCCATTCCTTCTCCAATTCTTAAAATTGTTTCTTCCAGATCCGCCTCATCCTTTTCATCCTCTGGAGCTACCAAGCCTAACCCCCAGGTTCCAGGATAGAAGCTGGAACCAGAGCAAAGCCTCCCTCTGCTGATAATGGCTGTCCTAGCACCCTCTTCAGCCGCAGAAATAGCTGCTGTCAAACCAGCCAGGCCAGACCCAACTACTAATACATCTACATAGATTCTGCTGGTACAGCGCATGCTTCCATATTCTCCTTTGCAAAATGGCACGCCACAAAATGTTCCCTTCCTTCAATGATATATTTCTGAAGCTTAGGCTTTTCTTTTTTGCATATTTCCTGGCACATACGGCAGCGTCCATGGAAATGGCAGCCACTGGGCGGATTCATTGGAGACGGAACATCACCCTTTAATACGATTCTTTCCTTTTTATGATTAATGTCCGCTATTGGTATGGCAGATAGCAGAGCCTGTGTATATGGGTGAATACTATGCTGATACAATTCATCTGCATCTGCAAGCTCTACAATTCTGCCCAAATACATAACCGCGATTCTATCGCTTATATACTCTACCACACTTAAATCATGGGTAATAAAGATATACGTTAGATTATGCTTCTCCTTTAATTCTTTTAAGAGCTGGAGAACCTGCGCCTGAATCGATACGTCAAGGGCCGATACGGCTTCATCGCAAATAACAAGCTCCGGATTGATGCATAAGGCTCTTGCTATTCCTATACGCTGTCTCTGCCCCCCTGAAAACTCATGAGGATAACGATCCATATACTCTCTGCGCATATTAACTGCTTCTAATAAATCCCCGATCACCTTTCTGCGTTCCGCTTTGGTTTTAACCCCAAACTTTTTCAACGGATCTGACAAGGATTGATAAATGGTAAAAGAGGGATTCAGGGATGACTGCGGATCCTGAAAGACAATTTGAATCTTTCTTCTGGCCATATCCATTTCATCCTTTTTCAGTTCTGCAAGATTGCGGGAACCATCCTCAAATTCATATATCATTTCACCTGCCGTAGGCTTATATAGCTGTAAAATTGTTTTTCCCAGAGTAGTTTTTCCGCAGCCGGATTCTCCTACTAATCCCAGGGTCTCTCCTCTATAAATGGTAAGATCGATATCGTTTACAGCCTGCACGTAAGACTCTGCCCTACCCAGAAATCCACTTTTTACAGGAAAGAAGGTTTTTAATCCTCTGATCGTTAATAAAGTCTGTTTTTCTTTCTTATCTGGCATCTGTTAACACCTCCTTATATCTGCTGCAGCGCACCATATGAGTCCCCTCTACTATGGCTTCCTCAGGCATCTTTCCATCACATGCCGCACAGGCATACTCGCATCTGGGGGCAAACTGACAGCCGCTGGGGCGATCATAGGGATCCGGTGTGGAGCCCTGAATCGGATGAATCTCTTGTTTCGCACCCTTTCCCAAAATAGGGATTGACTTTAAGAGCGCTTTTGTATAGGGGTGGACCGGAGAGCCTAAAACCTCCTGAGCCGTTCCGCTTTCAATGATATTTCCCATATACATAACTGCCACGTCATCAGCCAGTTCACATACCACTCCCATATCATGGGTGATCAGCATAATCGCAGTATTGTATTCTTCCTTCAGATGCTTCATCAATTCAAAAATTTGCGCTTGAATCGTCACATCCAAGGCGGTAGTCGGTTCATCTGCAATTAACACCTTAGGCTTGCAGCTCATAGCCATAGCAATCATAGCACGCTGACGCATACCTCCCGAAAATTCATGGGGGTATTGGTCAATCCGTTTTTCAGGATTCGGGATTCCCATATCCTTTAAAAGCTGCAGCGCTCTAGCTCTTGCTTCTTTTTTCGTCACTCTCTCATGAGAACGGATCATTTCGCAGATTTGCCAGCCGATGGTATATACCGGATTCAAGGCAATCATAGGATCCTGGAAAATCATAGCAATGTCATGACCTCTCAAAGAGCGCATCTGCTTTCCATTCCGTTCCAGCCTTTCAATATGTATATCTCCACGCCCATCTTCACTATGGTAGATAATTTCTCCCTCTTCAATACGGGAAAGCTTCGGTAAAAGCTGCATAATAGAGGTTGCTGTTACACTTTTCCCACAGCCGGATTCTCCAACAATACACAGAGTTTTTCCCCTCTTAATTTCCATAGATACTCCATTAATCGCCTTATTGCAGCGCTGGTTGGTATAAAAATATGTTTTCAGATTGTTCACTGAAATAATTACATCCTGTTCTTTCTTCATTCTTACGCCCTCCTAACCCTGCTGCGTGGGATCGGTTGTATCCCGGATTCCATCACCTAAAAAGTTAATACTCATAACGAAGAGAGAAACCACAATACCCGTTGGAAGCCACAGCCACCAACTATTTTCTAACGTATATAAATCCTGGGCAGCATTTAAAATATTTCCCCAGGTAGGAACCTCCAGGGGAACGCCCAGACCTAAAAAGCTCAGCGCCGCCTCTTCAAGAATAAACATAGCCGTACTTAAGGTCACATTTACTATAATCGGACTTAAGGCATTTGGCAGGATATGCTTATAACAGATAACAAATGGATTCAGCCCAAAAACCTTTAAAGACTGAACATATTCCTCCTCACGGATAGACAGCACCTGGGATCTTGCCATACGGAAGGATGAACCCCAGCCGCAAATTATAAATATAATTACAATATTCTTTGCGCTCTGCCCTAAGATTGATACCAGCATCAGAACCAGAATAAGCTGCGGAATGGACATAAAAATCTCCGAAATCCGAACCATGAGCTGGTCAAACCTCCCGCCCCTGTAGCCGCTGTAACATCCTGCCAGAACTCCAATAACAGCACAGCCAAGAGCGCTCCCAAAGCCGATAGCGATGGACATACGTCCTCCGTACAGAACTCTGGCAAATACATCTCTTCCTAATTTATCCGTTCCAAAAAGGTGATTTCCTGAAGGCATCTTTAAAATAGCCTTCATATCTACTGCCGTTGGAGAATAGGAGGCCAGAAAGGGAGCAAAAATACAGCTTAACAAAATAACCAAAAAAATAGCTCCTCCCACGATAGTCAGGCGGTTATTCAGAAGCTTTCTTAAGGCCCGATTCCCCTGTTTCCTTCTTTTTAATTCACCGGACTCCTCCAGTCTTTTTATTCTATCAAACTTGCGATTCAATCTGAATTGTTTTGACACGTTTATCACCTCCTATCCGTTCAGCTTCACCCTTGGATCCAGCGCCGCCGTCATGATATCAACAAAGGTACTGGCAAACAAGGTCATAAATACAAAAAGCAGGGCTAACATCATAACCAGGTTATAGTTTTGAGAACGTACTGCACTATTAAACGCACTTCCTATTCCAGGCCACTGAAATACTGTTTCAATTACTACAGAACCTGCGATCAGCGTTGGCAGCCGGAAACCAATTAATACAATTACAGGAGTCAGAGACACCCTGAATCCATGTATCAGATTTACCCTCCATTCCGGCAGGCCTTTACTTCTTGCGGTTTTTATGTAATCTTTATTCATCGTATCCAGCATACTGCTTCTGGCATATCGCATTACACCCGCAGTCATAGAAACTCCCAGCACAAGAGCTGGTAATACCATGTATTTCGCGCGATCTAAAAAGGTTACTGCATTGGCATCCGTACGCCCTCCAACCGGCAGCCATCCTAAATTCAAAGCAAAGATTAAAATAGCGCATACGCCAAAGAAAAACTGGGGAATCGAAACTCCAATCATACCTGCCACAGTCAGAACATTGTCTCCAATGCTTCCTTTATAAATAGCGCCTAACACTCCCAGAATACTTCCAAGAACGGTAGAAATCAATAAGGCCGCCACCGCCAGCTCCAGCGTAGCAGGAAGTCTTTGCGCCATAATTTGAATAACCGGAACTCCGCTGGAGGTACTATAACCAAAATCTCCCTGTAAAATTCGGAACAACCACTTAAAATATCTTATAACAAAGGGATCATCTAATCCATACTGTGCCCTTAAAGCTGCCATTTGTTCATTCGTTAACCGGGCTAGGGATTCCGGATCCATTAAATAAGAGGTAGGATCTCCTGGCGTCAAATCTAACAGCCAATAGATGATAAAGGTAATAATCAGCAGCATCGGAATCATTCCCAGGATTTTTTTCACTGTATACTTAAGCATGTTTAGCCTTCCTTTCTGATTCGTCCCATTCTCATAAAGAAAGGGAGTGTCTCAAAAGTCATTTTCATTCAGAAATCATGCCATGCAGAAATTTTATAACAGTGAGATACAATGCATATGGTATGATTTTGCTTCTAAAGCGACTTTTAAGACACACTCCCCATCCTTACACGTATATAAAACAAATTGAATTGTTTATCTTACTTTACAACCCAGTTCTGAACTCCCCAGTTAAAATTAAACTGTGGATTACCAATCGCCTCAATTCCTTCTACTCTATCACTATGTAACAAATAGATTGGCTGGTAATATAATGGGATTTCAAATAATGTTTCGTTTTCGTATTTCTGCAATTCAAAGAACGCCTTTTTCTGTACCTCCGCATCTGCAGAAGCATTTGTTGCAGCAATTAATTCATCCAGCTTTGGATCGCCAGGCGTGTGTGAATTAATAGAGTAGCCGGTTGCGTATCTGTCATAGTACTCATGTAAGGACAGCGCCGCATTTGCCGCATAACACATATCCCAGTCTACCGCTCTAGGTCCATTGACTGGATCCTCCGGCGCTTTCCAAAGGATTGTTGCAAGGTCTCCCTCTACCAGACTTGCATTCATCTTAATTCCAACTTCCGCAAGATACTGCTGGATAACTGCCATTAAATCCTGAGTTGCCTGATCTGTATAGTAGTAAACTACTTTAATCTCTCTATTAGAATCCCAGCCCACTTCCGCTAATAGCTGTTTTGCTTTCTCAGGATTGTAATCGTAATTATTTAATCCATCCACCTTATCCGATCCGTCAGGGGTTAAACTATTGGCAGGAACGCCTGCCCCATTCATAACACCTTCACAGATAGCGGCCATATCAATTGCATAAGCAATCGCCTGGCGTACTCTAATATCCGAAAGAGCACCTGGAGTTCCATCTGCGTTAGGGAATTTATTCACATAGAAAAGCCTTGTATAACGTACATCCACTTTATCCAATGTAATACCTGACTGCCCTTCTAGTGCCTGCACGTCAGCAATGTTTTTTGTGTATGCATAATCCAGCTTTCCAGCTTTTGCATTTGTAACAAAGTTAGGATCCGAATCTCCGGCGCTGGGATTTAAGTGGATTTTGTAGTTTGCCACTCCACCGTAGTATCCTTCAAAAGGTGCCAATATTGTATAATTTCCCATCTGCACCTCCTCCACTTTAAAAGGGCCGGAACCAATCGGATGCTGGAAGTACTCTGCCTGCTGCAGGCTCACAGGATCCACATCTGCCAGATATTTTTTCGGCAATGGCGCAAATTGTGTAAATACCAGCAATGCATCAGGAGCTACCCTATCGAAGTTTAACGTAATCGTATTTCCGTCAACTACAATACCGGAAATATGTTCCGCACTTCCATCTAAATAAGCGCCAGAGCCTTCTATGGCTTCAAAAGCGGAGCGAAATACGGAGTTTAATACGGTTGTCTTTAACGCATACTCAATATTCCATTGAATTTCTTCTGCTGTAATCGGCGCCCCATCATGCCAGGTTATCCCATCTCTTAAGGTGAATTTTAAATAAGAACCATCTTCTGCCATTTCATAGCTGGAAGCCAGCTCTCCCTCACCGGATATAGGAGATAAATTCTCGTCTGCAAGCAGTAAACGAGCATATAAAGTTTTATTATACATATAAGTTCCCGGATTTAACCAAGGGGTTTCAAAGAACTCTGTAGGTCCTCCATTAGAGTAAAGCACTCCTTCCTCGCCCGCAGGCATTGCTTCCGTACCTCCTTCTGCTTTTATCTCTGTTCCTGTTGCAGCCTCCTGTCCACCGCCGCAGCCTGCTAGAAGAGCCATACTTATAGACGCTGCAAAAATCAAAGAGAACAGTTTCTTTTTCATTCTTTCCCTTTCTCCTTCCTTTGGCATATTGCCTAATATTGTAAAGCAAATATTATAAAATAAATATATTTATTTTTTAATTTATTTTCAATACTTCGCTATTATATTAAATGTTCTTTCAGAATCTTCACTTATTTATACAAATCATCTATCATATATACTTTATGATTTGTCTATTTATTCCATAACTTTTATTTTATTTTTATTTCTAAAATTCTCTTAAACTTAAATATACAATTATTTTTCGCAAGGATGTTAACTGAATTTACTACTAATCTACTACATTCAGATATAACTTTGACATGCTGTTATGTCCCATGAAGTCCACTATTCCAAATAGAGCACATCGAAAAATTGAATACTCCTCCACAGAAGCGGCATTCTTTTTTCTCTACGAGCAGAGCAAGACGCCGCTTTTTTTCGTCCAAATGGATTTTCAGTAAGAGGACTCAGGACAAAACGGACATAATTGATTGAGCTATACACTGGCAAGGCCGATATGTTGCGCCATGCCGGAGGCTTCTTTCAGAAAGCGGATAATTGCCAACACACTTGAAGTTGCTTCCAATCGTCATGGTAGACTCCACGCTTCCCCTGTGCTGGCTACGCCAGCGACCCATTTTAGGGATAATAAAAAAAGTTGGACGCTATGCAAAGTTGATATTGCGGAAAAGTGAACTATGCAGTATGATATATTCACATTTGTTATTTATGACTAACAAAAGACTCAACTACCACCGGCTAAAGCCGGTGGCAATGGCATCAACCAGTCATGTAAAACGAGCAAAGGGGTTAAAAGTCGGTATTAACCGATACCCCCAGGTGTAGTATAGAAATGATTGACATCAAGCTAGCGCTGAAAACTCTCGATTGGATTCTCAGTTCTCCCGATACCACCAGCGCTGCAAGAACAACCACACGAGGATTTACACAGACAAGAAAGATATCCTTGCGCGATGTTTTTATTTTCTATGTATTTCGGTCTGCTGAAACCGCGAACAAGGACATGGCTCTTTAAATTTTTGGCCCTTTTCATAGAATTGGGCCTTTATTTAAAACACCTTCCAAGTTAAGGAAAGCCTTGGTATAATTAGGGTACATCTATAAGGGGTCACCTCCGTAACATTAAACTTTGGTCGGGATAATGCGTTTAGGAGGCTTCTTATAGATGTATTTTATTAC
>OJJF01000126.1_pt1 | contig 51885 bp, 55 predicted proteins | sample 1596121 | NCBI WGS metagenome assembly OJJF01 (sample SAMEA4350135, study PRJEB24818) | metagenome | biome: human; feature: gut; material: faeces | place: Denmark | collected 2013-09 | reverse complement strand
TGAGCTACGGAGGAATGGCCACAAGTCGGTTGAGATAAACAGGCATTATTCAATCCAACATAAGGATTCGAGTAAGACCAAAAGGGTCACTTTCGTAAAAGGAGGTGATGCCTTATGCCAAAGAAAAACAAAACTCTATGTGTAGATGATTTACGTCACGCGGAGTATTACGGTATGCAGCCAGTTTTTGACGAACTCTATCGCAGAAGTCTGGACGGAGATACTTTCACCGACCTTATGGATTTAATTCTTAGTCGGGATAACATTCTTCTGGCATATCGGAACATCAAAGCGAACGGAGGAAGCTACACCGCAGGAACAGACAACAGAAACATCACTGATATCGGGTGTTTACCGCCCGAAACGGTAGTAGAGAAAGTACGGTTTATTGTCACAGGAAGTCAACACGGATACCGCCCCAAACCGGTCAGACGTAAAGACATTCCGAAACCAAACGGGAAAACACGCCCGTTAGGTATTCCCTGTATCTGGGACAGACTGATACAGCAATGTATTAAGCAGGTCATAGAACCAATCTGCGAAGCGAAATTCAGCGACAACAGCTATGGTTTTCGCCCAAACCGCTCCGTAGAACACGCCATACAGAGAACCTATACTATGCTCCAACGTATGAACCTGCATTATGTGATTGAGTTCGATATCAAGGGTTTCTTCGATAATGTAAATCACAGTAAGTTGGTGCGTCAGATATGGGCATTGGGAATACATGACAAACAGCTGATTTTTATTATTAAGCGGATTCTGAAAGCACCGATTAAAATGCCGGACGGTTCCACCGTGATTCCAGACCGGGGCACACCGCAAGGGAACTTATGTGGAGCTCCACATAACCCTCCTTGCCCCGATCCTTCCCCGGTTTCCTCATACTGGTAATCTTTCATAATCCCTGCTTTCAGCATCCGCCGTATTAACCGGATTATATTCGGATCTTTTATCCGTGATTCTATGAACTTCACTATCCATTCATGGTTCAGATGGTCGAAGAATCCTTTGATGTCTGCATCCAATACCCAGTTTGTCTTTTCCTTTTCCAGCATTCCGTTCAGTTTCCTGAGTGCCATGTGGCAGCTCCTTCCCGGACGGAATCCCATCATTTCTTCATGGAAATGTGGCTCAAACACTGCTTCCAGCACCCTTCTCAGTGCTTCCTGTACCAGTTTATCCTCGTAGCAGTAAATACTGAGCGGACGGCTTTTTCCGTCCCCTTTGGGTATCTCGACTCTTCTTGCCGGTTTTGGCTTGTATGCTTTCTGCTTTAGCCTTCTGACCAGGTCATTCAGGTTTTCTTCCAGGTCCGCTCCGTATTCCTCTTTGGTAATCCCGTCGATTCCAACAGCCTTGCCCCCATCCATATCCCGGTGACATTCTTTTAATAATTCCCTGTTTATCAGATGTCCCACTGATGTAAATACCATTCCTGGATTTTCGCTTGACAGCTGTGATATTCTCGCCAATTTCGTTTCCATAGTTTCTCCTGCCTCTGCGTACAGACTATGTTTCCTCTTTGATATGACTTTACATGGCCGACCTGCGAGGACAGGTCTTTCTCGACTTCCACAGCATTTCCTCCGTGTACTATTCGGCCATCCGACTTCTGCTGGCCTTTTACGGTTCTTCCTTTTACGGTTGTTCCGTATACCAGATGTACGCAACTCATCTGGAGCCAGACAGACCTCCCCAGTTGACTTGAAATCCTTGACTGCACGACCAACCTCAAAACTCCGGGGAAGCGGAGGTAATCTCGCTCTTATCGATTACCTCCGTATTGCTTTCGGTGTATAGGAGCACTTCTGCCTTCCCGATTTCATTTTAATATCGAAGCTATATACAGTTATGCCTTGCAGTCTCGCTGTCTACGCTTAGCAGTCAACATCTCTGTTATCCACCCAAGACTCGCTTTGTGCGGTATAGCTTGTACCTTACACAGTGGGACTTTCACCCACCGAATTTCAAACCCTTTGCTGGGCGCACCCTATAAAGCAAAAAAGCGCCGCATGCATGGCTGCGGCGCCTAAAAACAGCCGATTTTAGAAAGGACGGCTGCAAAACCTTCAACAGGGCCATGCGACATAGAAAAAGAGCAGACGGAATTTAGCAAAGACAGGAAATTTGGGTTAAATTCTTCCGAACTTTCTTAAAAGGGCCTCCACAGAAGCTCCTTTTAAAATTTCTTCCCTGGTAGCTTCCTCCCGGCTTGCCTGCTGCTTCGCTTTTTCATATACCTCTTTCAGATCCCCGTAGGGAACCACGGCCACGCCGATCTCATCCCCGACGATCAAATCTCCGGGATTTACCACAACCCCACCGCAGCAGACAGGCACGTTGATCTCCATCGGCTCTTTCCTTCCCGAATACGCCGTATGGGACGCCCTCGGGCCATATGTCCGCGATATGATCGGGAATCCCAGCAGCTTCGCTTCGTCCGTATCCCGGCAGCTGCCGTCAATAACAGCGCCCGCAACCCCTGCCTGCAGCGCAAGGGACGACATCAGCCCGCCCCAAATGGAGGTTTCCAGCTCCCCGAAGGCGTCTATTACAACCACGTCTCCTGGTCTGGTCACGGCAAATACATCCAGGCAGTCCACAATATCCCCTGCGGTCAATTTCACCGTCACTGCCGGGCCGATGATTTTCTTATCCGCGCCCCGCGGCTTCATTTCATGATCCATCACCTGGTTCCTCTCCATGGCGTCCCCAACCACACAAGATAAGGAGAGCACGTCCTTCATTCCCCGAAAAGGGGCTATAAGCGCCTCGTCAATAAAGGGCCGCGGATTTTTCCTCGTTTCCATATCGCTATTCCTCCGTTTTCTTCTCAAAAACCACAACGGCAGAGGGAGAGGGGATATTCAGCTGATAGCCCGTATCCGTGATCTTTCCCGTCTCTTCGTCAAAAAAGAAGCTCTGCACGATATCCGTATGCTGCAGTCCGGCCACCAGGATCTTCCCGTCCAAAGTGAAGGAAAACTCCCGGCAATGATCCCCGGCCAGCATCTTGTGGCCAAGCAGCTTTACCATCCCGCTTTCTTTGTCAACGCCAAAAACCGCGAAAGAATTATGGCCCCTGTTCGTTGCAAGCAGATATTTTCCGGAAGGATGGAAATGCAGCCCGCCCGCATAATTTTTTCCTTCATACCCGTCGCGGCGCTGCGTGCTGATAGTCTGGAGCACATGGAGCTTCTCTTTTTCTTCCGGCGTATAGCGCATCACATACAGTTCGCAGCTTGTTTCCGTAACCAGATAAAGATATTTCCCATCTTCGCTGAAGGAAAGCTGCCTGGGGCCGGTATCCTCCGGGAAGCCTTCCTTCCATACCTGTTCATGGGAGACGGCGTTATACAAATAAACGGCGTCCAGCCCGCAGTCTGCTACGGCAAGGTATTTTCCAGCCGGATCAGACACGACGGCATGGATATGCGAAGGCCTTCCGTTCGGATCCTGATAAGAAAAACTTTCCTTCGCTTCTGCCAGACGGCCGTCCCCGTCCGTCTGAAAGATCAGCCAGCTTCCATTGCGGAAAACCGATACATATACCTCCTTCTCATTCGGATCCAGACTGATATGGCAGGGCCATCCCCCTCCCGCGTAGCATTTCCCGGTCTGCTTAAGGCGGCCATCCTCTATCGCATAAGAAGCGGCCCCTCCTCCCTTTTTCCCCTCATATTCCAGTGATTCCATCACCGCATACAGCCTGCTGCCGTCGCGGTTGACGCACAGATAGGCTGAATCCTGCGCTTCCGTCGTGCTGAGCACATCCATTTTCCCGCTGCCGGTATCCAAAGACAGCGTATAGATTCCCTGTGAGCCTCTGATCGAATTGGTTCCCACATACACATATGCCTTTCCCACTCTTCTGCCCTCCTATTCCTTCCATAACTCGCAAAAAGGGACGCGCAGGCAATAAGACTGTCTGCTATTCTCACACGCGATGTATACGGCTTTTCGATCCTCGTCCAGGAACGCATGCGGATAAAACATCGCTTCATCCTGCGCCATCAGATTATATTTCGTGCTCCAGGAGTTCATCCCGTCTTCGCTGACCCAAATGCTGAGATTTTTGCGCCCCTCCATTTTTTCCGTTTCGGGCCGTGCATTATGAATCAGCAGGATTTTCCCCTTCCTGGAAAGCAGGAGAATTTTGGAGCTGGCGCTGGGTATCCCGCAAGGATAGGCCTCCTGCCAGGTTTCCCCGTAATCGTAGCTGTCCGACCGATACAGCTCTTCGCAGCCCTGCGCCCGCATCAGCATAATGACGTGTCCCGGCTCTGCCTCTGCGCAGGTATTTTCCATCAGCACATACGGAGCCGTAAGATACCCGGTTTCCCTGAAATATCTGCCCCCCTCTTCCCCATGAAGCACCCCGCAGCAGGACGGCCAGTATCCATGAATGACGTTGGACGTCGGGATCTGTTCCCAATCCCACCGTTCCCGAACCTCCTGCCAGTATACCGGGAACAGCCATTTGCCGTTTGAAAGGACGATCCCTTTCCTCACATTCCCATGCGAGGCCGCTCCCGGAAGCGATACCGGCTCGCTCCAGGTTTTTCCGTCGTCGTCCGAAAAGGACAGAAAGGCGCTGATCTCACGGTATCTGCTTTCCGCGGCGTAAGTATGGACAACCATCATAGGCCGCTTCGCGCCCGTAAAAATTTCTGTCGTATATGCCGCCCTTCTCCGGTGATAAAACAGAACCTGCGGGCTGCTCCACGTCACGCCGTCATCATAGCTTCTTACCGCCAGCGTAATATTCTGATCCTCCGGCTCCGTATGTCCTCCGCTTAAAAACGTGCAGATCAAGGAGCCGTCTCCCATTCTCGCCAAAACCGGTTCCCTGGCATACCCGTAGGTATTGCTCACGTCCATGATCAAATGAGCCGTACAGTGAAATAATTTCATACCCCTTCCCCTTCCTCAAAGAATGTTTCCATCGCATAGGCTCCTTTCAATGGTATCCTGCAGCTGCAATTGCCGTCCTCCCCGAAAACCTCCAGACTTCCCCGACTGTTCCCATACTCTTCATTGGCCGCGAATATCCAGCCGCCCGTTCCGTCCGCCCTGACGTTCCGCGGCCACCCGTCCGTATGGATGCGGCGTATAAGCGTCAACGTCCCGCTCTCCTTGTCTACCTCAAAAATCTGAATCGTATTCTCCCCTCTTTCGGACGCAAGCACCCTGCTTCCCTTCCCAAAAACACGGACATCCGCCGCCAGATTTTCTCCCTTTCCCCATCCGGCCAACAGACTCTGCCGCTGTCTGCAGACCAGTTCCTTCTTCCGGCCGTCCCAAACGTATCTGAAAATTTCGTTTCCCAGCTCCGTTACAAGATAATACTCCCCGTTTTCGGGGTTATAGGCCATATGCCTAGGCCCACTTCCTGCCGGCAATTCCGTATTCCCACAGCATACAAGGGTCAGCTTCCCCTGCCGCCACACCGGCGTCAGCCTATGGATCTGATCCGTTCCAAGATCCGGCACAAATAAGCTTTCTTCCCTCTCCAGGATAAAATGGGGATGGGAAAATTCCTGTCTCTTCGGATTGATGCCTCCGCCCGGAAAAGCCTTCCAGGCTGCCACTTCCCCCGGACGGCCGTCCTGAAGCGAAACGGCCGCAACCGCGCCGCAGCCATAGGCTGCAACCCACAGAAACCGTCCGTCTTCGCTTGCCTTCACATAACTGACGCCAGAAAATCCATATTCCTTCTCTGTCCTCCGCGTCAGGCTCCCGTCCGGCTGAATCGAGTAGGAGCAAATCCGGCTGCCTTCCTGTTCCTGACTGACCGCATACAGAATCCGCCCCCTTTCCCAGATCGCCAGGGCGGCCGCGGGAAAGGACTCCTCTTTTCCTGCCTCCAGAAGCATTCCCTTTTTTTCCTCAAAACGAAACCGATAGATCCCGTCCCTGTTTTTCTGCCCGATCACCGTACAATATAAGTTCATCCTCATTCCCGTATCTATTCCCCCGCCTTATCCACCAGGATCCGAAGTTTTCCGTCCGCTGAAACCATTCTCCCCGCCAGGATATCCTCTTCCCGGAACTTTGCCATCAGAATTTCTTTCTGCGCAAACCGGCTGTAATCATAAATCAGCTCGATCAGCCCGTCTTCCCTTTCCACTCCGTCGGGATAGGACACATCCTCTCTTTCATCCAGGATCAAAGGCGTCGACCAGGTCTTTCCCTCATCGTCGGATAAAAACGCCGCCAGGCGGTTTCTTTTTCCAGCCGGCATATCCGCACCGGATATATTCGCTTTGGATATCGCCCCGAATGCATCCGTGCCGGAGGCAGCCGTCCCGGGTTCTCGCGCGTGGTTCACCAAAAGCAGACGGCCGGAGCGCAGCCTGCGGATAAAAAATCTGGCGTTCGGCCCCCATATCCCGCTTTTTTCGATAGAATGCCAGGTCTTTCCCCCATCGGCAGAGAACGCCTCTCCAAGCCCCGTCTGCAGCCGCAGAAGCATCCACAGGCTTCCGTCCGTTCTTTCTACCAGCATATGCTCGTCATAGTATCTGTCCGGCATATCTACGCCGGACAGATAGTGAAAGCTCTTCCCTCCATCCGACGACCGGTATACATTGGCCAGCCGGTTGGGACAGGAGGGATTATACTCCGAAGTGACCGCCTTCCATAGGCTGATGGGAAGAAGCCAGTCCCCATTTTGCAATACCGTCGGCTTATTCAGCATCACACCGTCCCCGATGCGAAGCGGCCCGCTCCATTCCGGGTTCTTCGCATCCGGCGCTTCGCATACGGAAAACCAGCATCCCGCCCTTCCGTCAAAACCACCGTAGCTCTGCGCCCAGAATAAGAAGACCCTTCCGTCCGGAGCCGTCCATAAGCAGGGATCAAAGGCCCTCACATTTCCCGCCGGATCCACCGCCAGAATCGGTTCCGACCAGGTTCTGCCTTCATCGTCGCTTTTTTTCAGCAGCACATAGTTCTCCGCCCCTTCCTCATCCCCGCCACTGTAGAAGCAGACATACAGCCTGCCGTTTCCGGTTCTGGTCAGAGACGGAATCCCCTGCCATTGTCTGTTTTTGCCGGCATATTTGCCTCCCGCCGGCCCCATGACCATGTCCGCCGGCTTCAAAGCCTCGTCCTTTTCCGCCATCGTCTGTTCCGTCACCGGAATCTGTGTAAGACCATGCATCTTAAAATTCCTCCCCGTCCAGAAGGAAATCCCGCTCTTCCTTTGAAAGCCTGCACTCCGCAGCCCGGATGCTGCTCTTTAACTCTTCTTCCTTCCACGGCCCCACGATCGGGATGACCTGAAAAGGCTGGGCGTACAAATAGCCTAACGTAATCTCCAGTTCGGAACGCCCTGTCAGTTCTTTCAGCACTTCCACCCGCCGCGCCCTGCCTAGGGTCGCTTCATTGTAAAAGTAGTCCCTGGGGAAGCTGTACTTCCCGTTTGTCAGAAAATCCTCCTCTTGATACAGGGCGAAGAATCCCGCCGCCTGGGAGGTATAGGCGGTAAGGGGCCTCTGCTTCCGGTTATGGTAACGGAAGATCTCATCGTTTACACAGCTTTGTGTCGCCTCCAGGACGGTCTTTTCATTTGCTTTGGCCAGATTAAACATGATCTCATCGACGGCAAAACCCTCCAACCCATGCTCCGCCGCATAGCGATCTGCTTCCTCCATTCTCTGCGCGCTCCAATTGGAACAGGCGAAATAGCGCACCAGCCCTTCCTTCTTCAATTCGTTCACTGTTTCCATAATTTCTCCTACGTCTCTTGAAGGGTCGTCCTGATGCAGATAATACAGATCAATATAATCCGTCCTTAAATTCTTCAGGCTGTCCTGCAAATCCTGCCTGATTTCCTGTTTAGAAAGGCGCTTCTTCCCCTTTTCCCCCTCATTGTCCGCAGCCCCTTTGGTAGCCAGTATCACCTTGTCCCTCAGATGGTGAAAGGACAGCCATCTTCCGATCATCCTCTCGGACAGGGGCAGATTCCCCGGATTCCACCGGCCATATACGTTTGCCGTATCGATGAAAGTTCCCCCTTCTCCTATATAACAGTCCATGATCTTCAGAGAAGTCTTTTCATCCACCCTGCTGGCAAGCGCTCCCGTGCCAAGCGCGAGATCCGATACCCTTAACGATGTATTTCCCAATCTGACATATCTCATTGCTTTTCTCCTTCTTTTTCGTACCGCTTATCCCTTAACCGCGCCCACCGTAATTCCTTTGGCAAAATATTTCTGGAAAAACGGGAAAATAATGATCAGCGGCACAATCCCGATTACCGCTATCGCCATTCTGACAGTTACCGTCGGCATCTTGGCCAGGGCGCTGGCGGCATCCACATTGCCGGACATGCTTTGGGTCATGAACTGAATATCCAGTAGGATACGGTTCAGATAATTCTGCAGGCTGAACAGTTCCGTATCTGTGATATACAATAACCCGTTATACCAATCGTTCCAAAATCCCACCCCGATCAACAGGCCTACCGTCGCCAGGATCGGCGTGGATATCGGGAATACAATTTGCAGAAAAATCCGAAATTCCCCCGCTCCGTCTATCTTGGCCGATTCGATCAGTTCATCCGGGATATTTCCTTCAAAATATGTTCTCATCAGCAGGATGTTAAATCCGTTGATCAGGATATTGCTGGGGATCAACAGCGCCCACAGCGTATTTTTAATATGAAAGGTATTCACATACATCAAATAAGTAGGCACCATCCCACCGTTAAACAGCAGCGTAAAAAAGACGAAAAAGTTCATCGCCCTCCGCCCCCGGAGTATCTTCCTGGAAAGGGCGTAGCCGAACATCGCCGTGAGCAAAAGACCCGCCACCGTACCGACCAGCGTGATAAAAATAGAAATTCCATATGCCCGCGTAATCGTCTCTGACTGCGTTACCAGATATTCATATGCGCCCAGGCTCCACTTCTCCGGAAAGTAGGAATATCCGTTTCTGAATACGGTATCGTTATCCGTAAAAGAAGCTATGATCAGAAGCAAGATGGGCAGAATACAGAAGCAGCACATCAGGCAGAGAACAACGTTTGCCACAGCCGCCGAAGCATGAAAGCGCTTTTTTTTCATCGCACATTCCTCCTAAAACAACGCGTCTTCAGGGCTCAGCTTTTTCACCGCCAGATTCACCAGAAGAACCAGAATAAAGCCTACGATAGATTGGTATACGCCGGCCGCCGAAGCCATCCCCACATCCCCCATCTGGGTAAGCGCCCGGTACACATAGGTGTCGATCGTATTGGTCGTACTGAAGATAGCGCCTGAATTCTGCGTCACCTGGTAAAAAAGCCCAAAATCAGAGTAGAAGATCTTTCCTACCGCCAAAAGAGTCATCATCACCACGACCGGTTTCAAAAAAGGAAGCGTAATATACCATATCTGCTGCAGCTTCCCGGCGCCGTCCAGCTGCGCCGCCTCGAAGTAGGAATCGTCCACCGCCACCACGCTTGCAAAAAAGATGATGCTCTGGAAGCCAAACGCCTTCCAGGTATTTACAATCGGCAGGATGACGGGCCAATACTTGGCTTCATTGTACCAGGAAATGGGCGGCGCCCCCATAGCCTGGAGAATCCCCTTGTTCAGCAGCCCCGAGTCAGAGCTCAGAAAGGCGAATACCAGATAGCTGATAATAATCATGGAAAAAAGATAGGGCAGCAGAATGACCGTCTGATAGATCTTTAACGCCGTCCTGTTTCTGATCTCATTCAGAAGAACCGCGATGCATACGCCAATCACCGTGTTCAGCGCTATAAACAGCAGATTATAAAGGATCGTATTCCTTGTGATCACCCATGCCGTGGAATTTTTAAACAGGAACCCAAAGTTCTGCAGCCCCGCCCAGGAACTCCCCCAGATTCCCTTTCCATAGTCATAGTCCTTAAAGGCTACCACAAGGCCGCTTAATGGGAAATAGTTATTGATCAAAAGATACAGGGCCCCCGGCAGCATCATCAGATACAGCGGAAAAGTCCTCCTGATATACAGCAGCGTTTTCTTTATTTTTGTCATACTTCCTCAACTCCCATTTTCAGCGCAGCTTGCCACGGCCGGGTCATGTCGTCCATGCCCGGCCGTTCTGGGATTAATTGGCCGCAGCCCATTCGTCAAGCTGTCTCTGTTTTTCCGCAATTACCGTATCGATTCCGGCATCCTTCAGGGCCTGGATAAACTTAGGCAGATTTTCGTCCGGATCGATTACTCCGTTCTCCAGCGGAAGCCTGTACTGATCAAAAACAGCCTGTACGGCGGCCACTTCTGTCTTTACCTCAGAAGGGTCAAATATGAAGCCCAATGCATTCGACTTAATCGCGCTGTCGTTAAATTCTCTGAACTTCTCATTCAGGTTTTCCGGATCCGTGTTCCAGATATAGCTTAAATATCTGTTTCCAAACGCATAGGTGGCGCTCAGCGTGTAGCCCGACGTATCCGCAGTAACTCCCTCCGGATAAGTGATCCATTCGTCGCTTCCGTCGACATGGACATAATGGGTTCCTTCCACGCCCCAGACCAGCGCATTGTAAACCGCTTCATCCGTGTACAAAAGATTCAGGAATTCCAGAACCTTTTCCGGATTTTCACAAGTCGTCGGAATCGACTGGATGATCGCCCCTACCTGCTGCGTATTGGTAAATGCGGGATTCACCGTCACGGCATCGCTCTTGATTCCGGTCATATTGCTATTGTCCGTCGGAACGCCGGGATGGATGAGGGATAAGGTCGTCGCCACCTTCCCTGTCTTGTAATAGGAAACCCCGGTATCCGGATTCGTGGAAGCGTCCGGCAGGATATATCCCTTTTCGTTCCACTCTCTCGCCTTTCTTACGGCGTCTTCATAATAAGGGGTTTCAAACAGATTCACCAGCTGCAGCTCTCCCTGTCCGTGGTCAAGAAGGACTCCCATATCGTCCCCCATGCTGTCATGCTGCTTAAAGAAGCTGTCCAGCACGCTTGTCGTCTGCCCCTGGGGCTGCGTAACGTACATATCCGGTTCCCCTTCTTTAATCTTGGCAAACAACTCATCCACTTCCTCTACGGTCATGCTGCCCATGCTGTCATTGATCTCAACCCCGTATTTCTGGGCGATGTCGTCCCGAATGATCAGCCCATACGCATTCGCCATATCCCGTATGGTAGGGAAGCCATAGATTTTTCCGCCGATTGTCGTAGCCTTGATAAAGTCCCCCTCTACCTCCAGCAGCTCCGGGGCGTACTGCTGAACCATTTCCTCATCGAGCCCCATGATCTTATTGGAGGATACGTCCGTGCTAAACGTCGTCCTTGCGGAAGCGTTATACAGATCCAGCTTCTCTCCGCTGGAAATCATAAGATTAATCTGCTGGTCGTAGTTCGCTCCCGTCATTGGAAGCAGTTCCACCCTGGCTCCGATTTTCTCTTCTACCAACGTATTCAGATTTTCTTCCACCAGATCCCAATCCGGCTGCTGTACCCATACGTCGAAAGCGTACACAATCGTATAGGGCTCTTCCCCGCCTTCTTCGGATACCGGCGTATTTTCTGCCTCCTCGCTCAAAACCTCTGCAGCCGTCCCCTGTGTCCCCTGCGTCTCCTGGGACGGCTCGTTTCCTCCCTGCGCGCCGCAGCCGCCTAACAGCAGGCTTGCCGCCAGCAGCAGCGCCATTCCTTTTCGATTCCTTCTCATAATTGCCTCCTTCCTTTGTTATTGTTCCCTCAGGTTTCTGTGATTTTATTATAGGAATCCCCCATTCCGCGTTCTACTTGAAACTCGACCTGAATTTATGAATTCTCTACCTTTTGTTTCGTGCGAGCGCGCATGCGCATCCTCAGCGGAGCGTCTTTTTTTATTCGATAGGAAATGAAATTCCCTATCGAATAAAAAATCCTCCTGAAGACTTATGCCCCCAGAAGGATCCTTTTCTTTCTTCAGTCATGTTTCTTGTACTCTGTAGGATTCTCACCCGTTTCTTTTTTAAACATGGCGGAAAAACCGGATAGATTCGTATAGCCGCACCTGGACGCGACCTCGCTGACGGAAAGCTCCCCTTTATTCAAAAGCTTCTTCGCCATGCTTACCTTTTCCGCTGTGATAAACCGATTCACCGACATTCCTGTTTCCTTCTTAAAAATCCTATCCAAATAGTCCGGATTCAGGTACATCTTATCGGCCACTTCTTTTCTGGAAATATCTTTTCCCACGGAGGTCCGCACATACTGTTTTACCCGCTCTGTTACGCTCTCCGGTTCGCCCGCTTCCTTTAAGAGCGCAGCCGTGCCGGACAATACCTTCCGGAGCCAATTCTCCATTTCAGACACCGTATGGACCGCCTCCAGGCGTTCATTCAGCATGTTTCCCTTGTACAGGAACTGATGCGCCTGTATCCCGCAATCCTGCAGGGCCGCATACAGAACCTGTTCGATATCATGCTGGAACAGCTGCAGACAAGCCCTTGTCAGGCTTCCGTTCCTCTTCCCCTCCTGCAGCCATTCCATACAGGAATGCAGTATCCCTCTCTCTTTGCCGCTTTCAATCAGACTGTCCCAGCCTTCCATGGACAAAGGAGGGATGGGCCGGCGTTTTTCCATCCGCTCCGCCAGTTCGATCCCTCTGATGCAGGACACGTTGTCCAGCATCAGATCCAACAGCCGCTCCACCTCTCCGCGCAGCTGATCCCAGCTGCACGCCTTTCCGATATAAGCGGTATATTCCCTCTCCCAGGGCGCATGAAGCAGATACTCTCTCAGCTCCCCTCCATCCGCCTCCCGCGCTTCGGTCAGCAAAACGCCCGTCTTCGACGCAAGCAGGATCTCCCTCCCTCTTCTTCCTTCCCGTTCCAGCCATTCCCTGAGCGCCCTTCGTTCAGAGCCGTCCTTCTCTCCTGCTTCCTGACCGCCATAAATACGATACAGCACCGGCACCATGTCCGGCTCCAGCTCGTCAAGAATATTTCTTTTTTCAGCCTCCTTCTTCCATTCCTCCGGCATTTCCCCAAGCTTCCCGAGGAAAAGATCCTCCCAGAATTTTTCCCTCCAATATTCCTGCTGCCGCATCCATATCTCGCCATATTTGCTGAATTCTTCCTTCCACAGCCTCCTTTGGATCTTCTCCTGGGCAGACCGGATCACCCGGACTAACGTATCCTCCGTAACAGGCTTCAGCAAATAATCCAAGCTTCCCAGCCTCACCGCGGTCTGGGCATAGGAAAACTGCGCATGGCACGTTAATATGACCGTTTCCGTCTCCGGCGCGTTATCCCTGCACCATTCCAGAAGCTCCAGGCCGCTCGACTGCGGCATTTCAATATCACACAGAATAATATCCGGCCTGCGGCTTTGTATTATGCCCTTCGCCTGCTCCACATTGCCCGCTGTTTCAATATGATCGATCCCGATCCTTTTCCAATCCGTAATCGTAATCAGCTCTTCCAGAATTAATCTTTCATCATCAACCAGCAGCAGCCTCATCGCCATCCCTCCTTCTCGGAAGTTCTATCCTTACGCGCGCGCCGCCTTCCTCCATGTTGTCAAATGAAACGGCCGCCTCTTTCCCATAATACAAATTCAGCCGGGAAACAATATTGCTGATCCCGATATGTTCCCGCCCTTCTCTATAGATCGTCTTTCCCTCCCGAAGCGCCTGAAGAATTTCCTCCGGAAAGCCTCTTCCATTGTCCTCAATCTGGATCTTAAGCCGATCCCCGCACAGGGCGGCATAGAGCCGGATATTCAGATCCTCAGAATAATCCGTGGAATATTTAATCGAATTTTCCACAAAGGTAAGCATGACCATGGACGGAACCGGAACCTCCTCCGCCTCCTTTTCCACTTCGTACTTAATATGAATATTCCCGTCATACCTGAATTTCTGCACCGCCGCATAGCTCAAAACCAGATTGACCTCGTCTCCCAGCTTCACAATATCCCTTTTCCCGGAAAATATGTTCCTGAAATAATCCAGCAGATATGTGAGGATCTGATTCATCTGCGCATGTTCCCTCCGCTTATTCAGCAAATACAGGGTATTTAAGGAATTCAGAAAAAAATGAGGATTTATCTGCAGCCTGGAGCACTGAAGATACAGCTCCTGCTCCGCGATTTTTTTCTCATAGATATCGATTTTCAGCTGCTCCATCTGATCCATCATACCGTTGAAAGTATCGCCGATCAGCTGGAATTCCGACATGTTTTGCATGGAAGGCATCCGGATATAAGTCGCTCCGTCCCCCACCGTGCGCATCGTACCGACAATGCTACGGATCGGACGTACCATAATACGATGAAGATAACGGAAAAATACCGGCAGCAGAATAATCAAAAACAGAATAATAAAAAGACTCTGATACAAAACGACTCGCAGTTCTTCATACAGGCGCTCCGACGGGACCCGGATCGCAACATCAAAGTTCCCAGATTCCGACGGAACCCGGATCAAAAGATCGCTTCCATAAGTGCGCTCTTCTCCCTCTTCTCCTGCCTCAAAAAACACTTCATAGTCGCTGAGACTGAATTCCCCCAGCATCTCCAAAAGCTGCTTTACGCTGACGCAGGCACCAAAACAGGTATCCTGGAACCAAAGATAACGGTAAAGATACCTCTCTCCATTGATATAACCGAGCTCCCATTGACGGTTATATCTGCTTTTCCCCTCTTTTCCCGCACTCAGCAGGGTGCGCAGTCCTTCCGTCATATCTATACTGTCCAGCGTCCTAGCCTTGGTGGCGGAAGGCACTAGCATCATATCCTCCTGCGTATAAATAAAAAAGTATTCCAGCGGCCTGTACATCAGGATATCCTGGGACAGACTCCGGTACAGCGCCTCCTTCGCCAGAGCATACTTGTCCTCCATTTTCTGCCTGTCCGAATAAGCGATCACATGAAAGTCCGTTTCCATGCTGCTTCCCGCCATATATTCCGTTATCGCATACAGCTTCGTATCCAAATCCTTAGTATAATACTTCCCCATGGACAAATACGAATCCGACGCCCTTTCCCTGATCGCCCACATGGCATACAAATTGCAGTAAAAAACCATCACCGCCATCATGCCGATGAAGACTGCAATGATCAAAAACATCTTTCCTACAAAAGATTTGCTTATCTTGAATAGCATTCCAACCGCCCCTTTACAAGATTCACCATTTATTTACAGGCTATCAGACAAAAACCCCTAGCAATTCTTCATTGCCCGGGGCCAAGAACAAAGCCGCAAGGATTCTGACTTTGAAGCGACGGTTCCAGAATCTGTACTGTCATGCTTCATTTTTCCTCTGCTTATACCGTTTGAGGGGTGGCAGTGAAAGAAATTGACCTCTGGATTGACCGGACTTCTTTATTATATCAAATCACCCGGTCTTTTGCCATGCTCGGCAAGTGATTCTCTCCGCTTTTGGTTACTGCTCATTACTTTTCGCGGTGCGCAGAGCCTTTCCTTTCCGCCATCCGGGGAACCCGTGTGCCATTTCTACAGAAAATACCCCGGTAGTTCCTCTCTGCCGGGGTTCATCGAGCAGGGCTACAAGGATTCGAACCTTGAAATGACGGAGTCAGAGTCCGTTGCCTTACCGTTTGGCGATAACCCTTCATCTATATCGCGGTTTTACCGCATATAAGAATAGATTATATAGCATACCTGTAATATTTGCAAGCACTTTTTTCAAAAAAGCAAAAAAAATGGTTACAATTCAGCCTTCGGCTGAATTGTAACGGCATCTGGTTCTTGCACCCAACCGCCAGATGTGCTATATCCTGACTTTTACACTTTTATTCCTTCAAATATATGTTTTTCACACTTAAATCCCCGGAAAATCAAGGCTTAATAGTGATAAGGTACTATTTAGCTTTGCAAGGGGCAGAGAACGGTGTGACCGCAATGGTCACGCCGTTTTTCTGCGTCCAGGGGTAGATTTCGCAACAACAGGCTCGGAAATCACAGGAATCTCTACGTCATCCACGAAGTTGAAATAGATTTTCACCTTCTGTACCCGCTTGCCGCTGGATTTGTCCGGCGCAAACACCTCAATCTTCTTGATATATTCATTGACTATCGTAGGTGTCAATTCCGGCACATCCACATACTTCTGGGTTAGAGCGACAAAGGCATCTACATCTGCACTCATGGTTTCCTGTGTTTCCAGCCATTCTTCCGTCACTTCAATTTCGAGTTTTAACCGCTCCTGTTCTGCCTCGTAATCGGCGGTCATTTTCTTGTACCGCTCCTTGCTTAGATCGCCCAGGACAAAATCCTCATAAAGTCGGGACAGAAGAACATCCAGGTCAGCCAGCCGTTTCTTGGCCTGCTCCACTCGCTTCCGATCTTCACGGATGCTGCGTTCCTGATCGGAACGGCGACATTGTAGCCATTCCTCCTGAAAACTCTCCGCATCCTGCCGGATATAGGCATTGACCGCCCGAATGCGCTCCAACACCAGTTCTCGCAGTACATCTTCCCGGATATAGTGGGCAGAGCAGGTGCCTCGACCGCTTTTGTAGCTGGAGCATACATAATGGTCTTGCTTGCCGTCAAAGCTTTTGCAGGTAGCAAAGTGCAGCTTATTCCCGCAATCGGGACAGAACAGAAGCCCGGAGAACAATCCCTGCCGTTCCGCTTTTGTGGGACGGCGTTTGTTTTTTCGCAACTCCTGCACCCTGTCCCACTGAGCCTGAGAAACGATTGCTTCCTGCGTATCAGGGAAGATACACATATCTTCGATGGCATTGGGAATCCGTTTTTTCAGCTTGTAGGATTTGGAATAGGTCTTGAAATTGCAGGTACAGCCGGTGTACTCCATCCGTTCCAGAATACCCGCAACCGATTGACCAATCCAATGGTAGGGGCGCTCCGGCATTTTCTTACGCTTTTTCGGGTCAGGATGGTTTTCCGACTGTTTGGCATACAGTGCCTTGGTAGTCAACACCTTATCCTGCTCCAGTATGCGGGCAATCTGTTCCGGCCCCTTGCCGTCAATAGCCAAGTTAAAGATGCGCTTGACTACTGGGGCGGCATCCTCGTCAATGATCCAATGGTCTTTATCGGCGGGATCAGTGCGATAGCCATAGGGCGGTTTTCCCAGATGCTTTCCGCTGGTGCCTTTCTGACGGAATACGACCCGGACTTTTTTGCTGGTGTCCCGTGGATACCATTCGTTGAACAAATTACGAATAGCGGCAAAGCCGTCGCTGTCACCTCGTTCACTGTCCACACCATCATTGACGGCGATAAAACGCACGTCGTAGCTGGGGAAAATGATGTCCGTGTACTGCCCAACGGTCAGGTAATCTCGACCAAACCTGCTGAGATCTTTGACCAGCCAGCAACCGACAAGCCCCTGCTTAACCAGTGTAAAGCCTTCCTGCACGCCAGGGCGGTCAAAATTGGTTCCCGTATATCCGTCATCCACCAAAATTTTCAGGTTGGTGTAGCCATGCTCGGCTGCGTACCGGGTTAAAAACTCTTTTTGGAAACTGATTTGTCAAGGGGGGATTACCCTGAAATTATACATATTTCTTTTTCGAGTCTGTAAGCCGATGATTTTCACCGTGCCTCTAAAGTTAAATAACAATTATCTCTAAACGCATGACGCAAAATCAGCATCGCATAAGCGATCAGAAAATCCAAACCGCCTGTCCTTATGGCCGGAATAAACGGTCCATTGGGACAGGCGGTTTTCTTTGCCTTGAATGATAACTGGTAAGATGTACATATTCCATGACGTTAGTCAGAACGGGAATAAGCCTGGTGGTGTACCATAACATCGTCTAGAATGCCTGAATCATCAAAGAACAGATTCCAATAGGCTCTGTCGACAGGGTCATCTGTTTCGTAAGTAAGGCTATAGGACTCAAAGCTGTCGTCTGGCTGACCGTACAGCTCTAGTACATCTTCCCGGGTAGACCATCCCAGCATCAGCCCGCCGGGTAGGCGTAGTTCCGTGCCGGAAAAGTCGTAGTTGCCATAGATTACATGAATACCTCCCACCGTGCTCTCGGCAACGGGTATCGCGCTTTCGGTGGTGTTGAAAACACAGACGCTAACATCCTGTTCGCGGTCATTAGTCAGCGAGACCCATTCCCATTCATAGGATGCAGATGGGCTGTCCGCACCAGCCAGATAAATATCTACATCCTCCTCGGAAATCCCCCATCCATCGTCAAGGAAAACCGCAAGGGGAACCGGTAATGTATAAACCGTATCATTGATCTGGATTGAAAAACTTTCCCAACCATTCGGGAGTTCAGGGGATGGCGGGTACAATTCTGCCCCTGCCGCGTCGAGTTCTGCCATAAATTCGAGCGTCATCAAGGTGGAGGTGTGCGGCAGGTAGGTGACTTTCGCAAACAGATCAAAGTCGTTCTCGCTCCACAGCCCACGCCCGTCCTCGAACCTCTTTTCACTGATAGAAAAGGAATGACGTTCACCGGTCATATCTACGCCGCGCAAATAATAAGAGTCTGAGCCATAGTCCCCGATCCCCCTCTCATAATCGAATTCCAGACGCTCCAGATAGGCAGCTTCCGGGCGCTTGAGGTAGGGAATGTCCAAAACGAGCGGCCTGACAAGGAAAAAAGCAGCAACGGCACAAAGTATGATCGCCGCACCCCTTCCTACTTTCTGCTTGAACGATGTATCCGGTTGAATCAGTTTTATGACGAAGACAACAGCGATGATTGTCGCCACAAGCCCCAAACAACCATTGACGATGGCGGTTTGTATAAAACCTGTGATGCCGATGGTGAGGGTATCAGAATGCACAAACCAATCCAACACCATGAAGATGGTAATCGGCAGAAAAAGGATGACAACAAGGGATAAAACGAACAGTCTTATCTCTGCTTTGCTTTTTTTGTTGCCGAGCGAGCTTTTGTCCACTTTGTTATCTTCCATATCGTTTTTCTTTCTCTAAATCAATGCTTCAAATATTCCAGCGCTTCACATATCACGCGCATCCCCTGCTTTTGATCTTTGATTTTGGCGGTGATGCTGTTGTTGACCAGCGACAATTTTATTTTGGTTTTCCCGCTTTTCGCTTTGATGATCCGCTGGGAAGGCAGTAAACCTTTTTGTACTTTTACTTCGTCAAGCTGTTCAAATGGAAGCAGAATTTTTCCATAGATGTGTGAGATATCAAAAGTTTCCAACACTGCGATAATCAATGTTTTTTCTGTCACGCCAACATAACAATATACATTGCTTAAGGCCCCCAGTGCCAGCATTTCAGCCGTCCCGGACATCAAGGTCCCCCACGCTTTTCCCTGGTACGTTTCCCCTTCCGGGCAGATACTATCTAACATTTCATTCATATCTTTCTCATTCATGAATAAAGTCATATAGTTCACCTCGTTGTTTTGTTCATAGGTCAGTGGATTCGATTCCATCTTAATTATAGCACTTATCTTATTTTGCGATGTGAAATCAGGGTAAAGTATCCGTAAATGTTAGGCGGAAAAACCACAAGGTTACCCAATAATTTGTCTACGACGAGATTTTGGAAGATATGATGCTCGCTGAGGAGTGGGAAGGAAGTCAATGAAAATGTCAGAAAGGCTTGTTCCTGATAATGATAGCATTTCATGAAACCTTTTGAATCAGTTCCGGGATCATGCCATAATTTTACGCAGTTTTAACCTGCACACATTTCAGTCCTACGTTCTCCCCGTTTTCTCTGCCGCCTTTTCTCGAAACCCTGCGCTCACACGCGTCCCGGACAGGTGACTTTGAAGGTTAAGCGCGGAAAGCTTCGAGCCGTCCTTGAAAAGCCTGTTACGCGGCGTCAGGCGGCCTCACACGGCCTCCTTTCCGCTTTGCTTTGAGAGTGTTTTTTCTCCGAAAAGACAAGCCAGTCTATACCTGTGTCATTTTCTGATAGGGACTGGTTAATTCATGTTTAAATGCTTTTTCATTACGTTTAACTATGCCATATGGCGTAGACATAATACCCCGTTTTTCTAACAGCCTCAGACCAAGTCCATAGAAATCAAAGCTTGAAAAAGCAGGATCACCTGTATTGATTCCAGCCTTTTGGAGGACGGCTTCGGCATAGCCTGCGGGACTGGTAATCCCTAGATCATGGTCATAACAATCTAAATTATGCGTAAGATCCAACATATCATCCAATTCTGCATAATACTCAAAGGTCAAGACTGCATTATATTTTTTCAGTTCCTGCTCCGAAAATGATGCTAAACGTTTAGCCAGAAGATTGATTTTATTGATATCCACCTCAAACAGAAATCTATTATCTAAGGGTTGGAGAACACTTTGACACTCTGTAATAATGCAATCGTCAAGGGATATTCCTCCTATTGTTTTAATTGCCTGTAAAATTACCTGCCCATCAGCTGGCAGTTCTAACCATATCCTTGTTTTCGGCTTACTGGTGCAACTTGCGCTCTCCAGCAGCAGAGCTATCAATCCTCCATGCTTTTTCATCTGCTCAGGAATGCAAAGGCCGTCATAAGGCTGCTCGACAAATCCTTTCAAATCCAATTCCGTTTTTATAAAAAAGCTGCTGTTTGGCTGCCAAAAGCTGACATATAATTCTCCATCTTCGATTTCCATTGGCTGTTGTTCAAACCCTTCACCCCAGCCATCGCTTTCCTGTCCACGCCATTCATTTATTAATGTCTGCAATTCAATGTCATTTAAGGTGCCATAACTTTCCACTTCCAACACCCCAAACAATTCGCCCTGCCATATATTTACAGTTGGCTTCATGCTGTAAATTTTCTTTTCCAGCACTTCATCGTATAAATAAACAGCAAGCCCCCTCTCACCTTCCTTTTCAAGGTGTCGCAGCTTGATCAATTCCAAAATATTTTCCGTATACTCACACAGTTCACGGGAAGATATTGCTTCTGGATCTTCGCTATCACCCCCGGCCCCCCGAAAATACACCCATCCCTGCAGTGGGCTGAAAAGCCGCAATCTGTTTAATTTTTGGTCTTTTCCCATTTATCCTTTCCTTTCGTCATAATAAAGGCTCCGACAGACTCTTCTCAGCTATGTCCTCCATGTATCCCTCTGTTTGCTTTATGGCAACAATTTCATTCCCGGATCTAAAAAAAATTTCCGGATATTTAAAATGTTCCATATACTTTTTCATAAGTTCGTCCGAAAGATCCGAAAAATCATCCTCGCCGAGTCCTGTCAGGAAAAAATCTCCTGCTATGATGTCATAGACTCTGCCTTCATCATCATAAAGTGCCCGATTTAAAGGCAAACCCAGCAATTTGTTTTCTTCATTACAGATTAAAGCCACCGGATCATCAAAAGGATAGAGTGCCTGAATATAACCCCCAACTGTTTCCTGAAGGGAAGTCAGGTCATCCTTAATCTCTGTTTCGAATGCCTCTTGATCCGGTTTTACCAATAATATCCTCATATTTGTATCCTTCTCTCAAAATCTCTACTGTGTGTTCAATCGCCCTGCCGCATAAAAATGCTGCGTCCAATATGACGAATTGATATTTGCATAGCCAATCGGATCCCCGCAGTGCAACATTTGATTTTCCCCTACATATATACCAACATGACTGACGGTGTTGGTAGTTGCGTAGGTCCCCGAAAAGAAAATTAAATCACCGGGCTGTATTTCCTCCCGCGGTACAACTTCACATTGATTATAGATGCCCTGTGCAGAAGTCCTGGATAGAGGATATACTCCTGCATGAGAATAAACCCAGCAGACATATCCGCTGCAATCAAACCCCTCACCTGGATTCGATCCTCCCCATACATAAGGCATTCCAATATATTTTTTTGCTTCCGCTAACAGGGCCTGGAAACTGCCATCCCCCATACTTTCGCCAGCTGATGGATTTTCATATGAAGGTTCCGGAAAGGTTGTCTCCACCGCCGATGATACAATCTGATATATTTTTAAAGCATTATACTTCTGTTCATATGTTAAAACTTTTCCCAGATATTGCTCCAGATTATGATAAATCAGTTCCAAATCCGTAATATAAACAGCTGCCAGATATGACTCTTCTGTAGTTGTTCCATCCTCATTTTCAATCTGGCGTATTCTCTCTTCATATCGAATAAAACAATCAACATATCTTCTTTGCGCCCGGATGGATGGCTGCTCATCACCAAAATACAAGGCATAAAACAGTGACTTTATCCTATAAGTATCGGCTGACCCATCCTCCAAATTTTCAATCTCTGAAATTAACTGATCTATACTTGCAAAACTCTTTTGAATATCTTCCATATATCCCCGATATTCCTGTGGGATTTGCCCTGTCAGCGTTCCTCCAAAGAAAGCCTGCTTCACTGCGGCCACATTATGATTCGTTGTTCCGTCCAACAGACTCAAAACCACCACGACTGCCAGCATAAAGGGAAGCAGAACAGCAGTCACCACTGTTGCGACCGCTGTTCTGCCCTGTTTGCTTGATACCGCCGCAGCTGCGGCTTTTGCGGCAACTGCAGCCACAGATACTGCCATATTCTCTTCATCCTTTCAGGCTCTGTATTGGTTCCGTTATTTCTACCTGTTGTGACATACCTTCTGCGGAATATTGCACCGCCCGCACCAGAGCATCGGTGTTTATGCCTGCCTGATGATAAGCATCCATGATCGTACATAAGTAATCACGGGATGGTAGCCCTAAAACATGATTTGGTGTCATCACATAAGCCATAGCGCATATCTGTTTCCCGTTTAAAACCACATTCATATTCCGCTTTTCATAAAAATGCGGATAACCCTCATACCTGTCAAGAGCCGCCTCATCCGATTCCCGAATCTTCCAGATTAAAACTGGAATATTTTCATCTTTAGCTGGCTCAATGGTAGCATAAGCGTTATATGGATGGCCCCGGAAACGCAGTACATAATCTTTCAGCTCACTTTTCCCAACAAGTACCGCATGTGGACAGCGATATGTCATCTGGCTTAAATGCATATTACTGCCATATGCTACATAATATTTTTCTCCCAACTTCCACCTCCACTTTTACATACTCAAATGAAACCTTTGATTTTCGTTTTCCATTTCAGGAACTTCTTCAGAATCCTCGGAGTTATGCGGACGCATTTCTCCGTGCTGTTCGTTCCATTCGTATCGTATCCTTTCTCTTTGACGAATGGCTTGATTGGGGTCTTTCCATGCAATGCATCCATCTAAATTTTCAAGCAAATGAGATCTTGCCGTCTTGAATTCATCCCCTATTAGGCCAAGCCTTAGAAGCCAGGTTCGGAAAGTATATTTTTCATTTGTAGTGACTGTTCTTTGTCTGCTTGCATAGGACTGATTGAGTGCCTGAGCTGTTATTGCAAGACAGAATTGGATATAAGCCTTTATCTTTCCTGCATGTGTTGTACCATTAAACAGTCGGAATTCAACCGTTCCGTGAGTAAACACACTGTGCAGATTCAGGCAGTGATATCGGCTATCATCGTAATGGCTCGGATATAGAATCTCCCTGCCATACCATATTTTTTTTACTTCTGACAGATCTTTTGGTTTCTTTTGATTCAATTCTTCCAGAAATTGGAGATCTGTAGGCCGACAATATTTATTTTTCCTTTCCACCTCCACCTGAAGGGCCTTATATATCAAATCTTCCTTTGCCGCCATTATATTGGTAAGATTCCTCAGTGTTCTGGCATCAAACGGAGAGGCATCCACATGCACATGGATACCGCAGCTATTATTTGCAATCGCTCCATTGTCTCGGAGCTGCCGGACAAGACCCTGGATTCTTTCTATATCCTCATATCCACAGATAGGCGTAACCATCTCTGTTTTTAAGAATCTCTTACATCATCTGAAACATCAATAATCTTTCCCCGTACATGTTTCTGCTGAGAAATACTTCTATCTCTTACAAAGCTCCATTCTCTTCCTGAATGATCCATTGCATAATATTTATCGTATAAATTTCTGTGATACACAGTTCCTGTGCCCAGATAATCTGCTGCTACCTCTGCGGCTTTTTCTCTGGTAATGCCAGTTAATTCAATTTCTATTCCAAATTTTTGTTCCTTCAGTTCCAAATTTACGTCCTCTAGCTTTATCGTCCTCCAGCTTTTCCAAACAGTTTTTCCTTATATTCCGGTGCATGAACCATTAGGTTATACCGTTCATTTCCACATTTATACAGACATACTCCCCTCTGCGGATATCGAATCAAATTGTATTCACTCTCTTCCAGCTGTAGGGTATCCGTATAAAATTTGGAATCGATACTCCCCGCGTTGAACAGGAACTGATGTGTAGGGATGGAAAACAGGGGCTTGGTATATTCCCTGATCCCGTCCAGATTGAAATCTTCCAGGTTCTGACTGGCGATGATAACAGCCGAATCCTTTTTACGGACCCGCTTGGAAAAATTGCGGACATATTCTACAGCCGTCAGATTGGAAAGGAACAAATAAAATTCATCAATACTCGCTGCAGCGTTTCCTTCCATTAAAAGCTGGTGTGACATATACGACAGGATATTAAACAGCATCGCGTTTTTCAAACTCCTGTTGGCCTGAAGGAGCCCTTTTACGCCAATACCAATAAATCCGGAGTTTTTGATATTGGTGTGTCCGTTGAAATAATTACTTTCAGATCCTATACACATGGAATGCAGCCCCAGCAGAATACTTTGGAGCAAGTCCGCTGTATAGAGCTGCCGTCCGCTTTCGTCAAAATCAAGATATTCTTTATGGATGAATGCATAGAGATCTGACAAGATCGGATACTCTTCCGGAGCCATCCGTTTAAAATCACTCTGATCTGTAATTCCCCACTTTTCGTACAGCCTTTGAACCATGATCTCTATTACATCAATCTCACGATCAGAAAAATCTTTATAGCTGCGGAAATAATCCTTCAGGAAACTGATATGCTGAGAAAGTCCGGATTTTAGCCGGAAAGTGGTTGGTGCTTCTTTATCCTCCGGGCTGCCAAACTCATCCCATATTTTAACTTCCAGAGGATTGATCCGGTATTGTCCGTCCATAAGGTCCATATAGCATCCACCGAGATTATTGGTCAGATCCTCATATTCCATCTCCGGATCCAGCGCCAGAATCTTCATGCCCGATTCCCTCAGATTGGTAAGCAACAGTTTCAGCAGATAGCTTTTTCCCTGTCCGCTGTTTCCAAGAATTAATATATTCGCATTGGTTTTGTCATCTGTTCTTCGGTTAAAATCTACCAGCACATTGCTGCCAAACTTATCCCTGCCGACATAAAACCCATGTGGATCGATCTTTCCGGAATAGCTGAAGGGATACAGGTTGGCCACACTGCTGGCCGGAAGCACCCTCTCAAACTGTTCCCGGAACACATTCCAGCCGGCCGGCATGGCGCATTGAAATCCCTGCTTCTGTCGAAGGATCAGACGATCCACATTGAGCTTCGCGCGGATCAGTTCAGTCAGCACTTCTGTCTGCAATAGCTTCAGTTGCTCCAGAGTACTGCCGCTCAGTTCGATGTATACTGCGGTATGCAACAATGGCTCCCTGTTCCTGTGCATCTGCGTTACAATCGCAGCAACATCCTGCAGATTGCTTTCTGCCAGTACAGTCTGCTGTAGATCGTTGGTATTATTCCGGTCCAGACGGTTTTTATTGGCCGCATTGCTGATAATCTTCCGCTCTTCAAGCGGCGTTACGTGTCTGGTATAAATCCGCAGCGTTACCCCATCCTTTTCTCCCAAATGGGAGAGGAGCGCCTGTTCATCCGTAGATGTGGGATATTCCCGTAATGCCCAGATACAGCGGTAAGTGTTTCCGCAGATCATATAGTCTGTTTCAAATTTAACAGTTGAAGGCGCAATCATATCCAGAAATCCTTTGATATGCACATTCTCCGGTTTCTCTATTCCTTTTCGGTTCTGTTTCCTTTTCAATCATTCACCTCAATAAAGTAAAGAGGCGCATTGCTGCGCCTGCCCTTTCTAGTCATCCGGTATGATCCATCTTTCTCCGTCTGAATCTTCAAAATGTTCGGTCGTTACGTTCTGTTCAAAATATACTGCCAATATTCTCCTGATATCTTCCTTTTCCGCCCGTTTCACATGAAATTCCTGTTCTTTCAGTGATTTCTCAATGCGGGACAGATAGGGGAAAATATCTGTCTTTTCTTCTTCCCGAATCCTGAGCAGTATCATAAACTCCCGGGCCGTCGCCATCTGAGTCTGGATCCTGTCCAGATAATTCTGGTCTTTTTCCAGAAGTTTCCTGATCGCCGGATTATCCTCCTGTTCCAGGCGGGTTCTCAAAAACTGTTTATTGTCCTCAAAACTTTCCCGGCTGTTCAGGGCAAGCATTTCTATCTCCGCGATTCCTTTCAGCACGGTCATAAGAGCATAAATCCTTGTACCAACACTGGCCTGCGATAATACAGAAAGATTGGTTGGAGAGATGATATAAAATACCAGTTCATCATGATTACTTGTAATCAGGCTGTAATCAGTGATATCCTCTATATTCATCAGCGCTCTTGTCGTTTCCTGCTGCAAGGCTTCTTTTCTGTCCGCCTTCCCCACCTTATATCCTCCATTCAAAATACTGCCGGGTCAAAAAATACCGGCATGCATAGCGGATAAAATCCATAATGCTGGTATCCTCTATACGGATTGTCAGGACTGCATAAACTCCGGTAAGGACAACTGGCGGCCAGAAATCAGTCTGAGTCAATGCCAGAATGGATACCAGCCCACAGACGCTGATGATTCCGATGTCCTTCAGCTGCCATAGCCAGAAGGTCGCTTTAGCCCTTAAATTATCCGGATAGATATACATGATCGTTCACCTCCAGATTCTCATTTAACTGTCTGAATAACTGTCCGCGACAGGTTGATCGCACTCTGTGCCGTATATACTGCGCTCGATAGATTCGCTCTTGTCCCGGTTTCCAGACCGAATTGGCCAGCGATCCGGGGGATCTCATTTGCCGATAACATAAGGCCAAGTCCCAGCAGAGCATGATCCTTTATTATCATTAGACCGGCAATCAATACTGTAGATTGCAGAAATGCCGTAAGGCACAGAGCAATTACCTGTTTACACCATCCCACAAATCCATCCAGATAGCCGCGTGGAACACTGATCATATACAGGCTTCCAACTGCAATCTGAATCACCAGAATCCCTCCGCGCTTAAGATTGGAAAAAAACACTTTTATCGTTGCATATCCCATAAGGATCAGAATAAAGATCATTACGATTGGATTCGTGATTCCGGATAAACCACCCAACACACCGGAGGATGCCGCATCCTGCCATGTCCCTGCATCCTGAAGGGAGGAAATGATTTCCGATGCAGCCGTGCCAATATCCTTTCCCAATCCTGTAAGTCCGGCAGTAAAACTTCCCTGAAGGGATACACTCAGCTTATACAGTTCCACTGGAACCGTGGTGAACATACTTACGGCAAGCAATCCCTTCAAAATGTTCTGAAAGGTTCCCGTCAGATTGCCTCTCCCGGACTGACTTTCAATCGCATATTCAAATCCAGCCATGACAACTCCGGTTACAAACAACGCCCATGCCAGATACGAAAAAAACAGGATAATGGACTGTACCCAGCTCATCTCAAACAGGTCGGCTCCCATATTACCCATCAGAGAAAAGAACACTCCAAGGAAGCCTACCACCTGGCTGTAGATCCAGTCCACAATCTGCCCCAGGACGGTATCTGCCACAAAATCCCATATAAACACAGTATCCCTCCTGTTACAATAATCAAATGCCTACGATATCCCAAACATAGAGTGGCGCTGTCAGTGTAAAAATCAGACAGACAAATAAAATGACCGGCGGAGCCCATTCGATCTGGCCGTGTTTTCGATAATCCATATACGCGGTCCCGACCTTCACAAAAAACAGAACTGCCAGAATCAGATCAATAGCCGGGAAAACCACGTTATTAACCACTGTTTTGATCTGCTCGGCAGCTGTCTGCCAGGTATTTTCGATTGCTGTTGCCACGTTTCCCACATTTCCAGACGCCTGTACCGTCAGGCCGGAAAATAAAATAAGCAGCATAAAAAATGCTGCCATAACTCTCCATTTTTTCCTTTTCATATTTTTCTCCTATTGCATATGCATGTTACTCAAGAAAATCTAATCTACATTCTGAGGTGCTATATGCCAGTCACTCCACAGATTTCCGTCAATGGTCAGGGTATCCGTCAGATTCATGGACAGCATTCCAACCGGAGTCCAGCAGTCGATTAACCATGTATATGGCGTATAACTGCCGTCCGGATACCATATCGGCGAGAAATGTGTTCTTCGTCCATATGTGCTGTACGGATTTTCCTGAAATTCATGGGTCATACCCAATCCGCCGGACATACGCTCCAGGAGTCTCCAGTAATGCTCATATCCAAATTCCGGGAAGTAGGTGACTGCATTCTGTGCCGGTGTTACCGCCGAGGTCTGATTGGTGCTGACATGCGTAGTCACCCTCTCCTGAAAACCATAGCCGGATTTCAGGGTTTTCCCACTCGCCGTCGGGGATTTCTCATCAGCTGTCAGCTCCATAGAAGCGGTCAGGCTTGCGGAGTATCTGTCAAAATCGAATTCCCACCAGCCTTCATCCACCCAATGTCCTTCTTCTTCGTCATCTTCTGCTTCCTTCCACACCCAGTCAGACTGCCACCAGGGCCTCCATACTCCCCAACTTGCGTCTGTAACCTGTTCTTTCTGCGGTATCGCAGCAGGGGAGAAATTATCATTCCTGTCGTCTGCATTGGGATCTGGAGGTGGATTCTCATTCAGGTCCGTAATCTTCACGGAGATAGTCCCCTTTTCCGGCTCCCCTTTCCCTCTGACTTCCACCGTGATCTCCATGGTCTGCTCTTCATCGGGTGTTGTCCAGCGCACCCAGGCCAGCTGGCTGTCTCCGTCCGGATAATATACCTGATCAACCGTATAGGTATGCCCATCAATGTGGAAAATCACTGACACGGGATGATCCGGGTCACTCTGCCCACCGCTTACCTCAACAGCTGTGATTACTTCCGTACTGGTCCGGTATTCATAATCGTAGGAAAAGATTTCCGGCTCCTGCGGAGCCGCGTCTTTAAAGCGCACAATACCAAGCCCGAGACTGGATTTAATATCCGAATTGGATGCTGCCGAGGTACGGCTTCCGCCCCATGCCGGATATCCCAAATCTGCAGTTTCCAGAAACATGGACAGCGGCAGGTTTTTGTGTGTAAGCGATACCATTTTTGACCGGAGCTTCCCTCCCAGCTGCTCATCATACAGGGCGGCTTCGGTCGCGGTCGTTGCGATCATCACCCCCTGGAACCGATAATATGCCACAGGCTCAATCAACAGTCGGTATTCACCATTGATCAGCGTATCGAAGTCCATTCCTGTAAGGGATGCAATACTGCGGATCACCTGCTCGTCTGTAAAATAGCTTTTGATTTCTTCGATATTGGATGCGCCCAGACTTTCCGAGCTGATGATTTTCGGAAGCGCCTGCGTCGGCTTATAACATTGATAGGTTCCCGTGTCCGGAACCAGTGCTGCCCCATTGGTATAGGAGATTTTACAAACCTGTCCAAAAGAATATTTCACCACAGGGCTTTTGTTGCTTAAATCAACCGGCTGCGTTACCGGTACTCTGTCAGAGGCACGAACCACCGTCACCCGGACACCCTCATTTCCAGGAGACCAGGAATTTTGACTGGTTCCCTGTCCCATACTTCCGCCTCCACCATCAATATTTCCTTCTCCGACAGCAAACACCGGAAGTCCAATCATAGTGGAACACAGCAGAACCAGAATAAGAAAAAAACTAAGTTTCCGTTTCATACGCTCCTTTCCTGCCAGCAAAAAACACCGTGTTCCCACGGTGTTTCCCATCATCAATCCATGATTCCGATCTTATTTCCATTTTCATACATATCATCTAATGGAACGCTATTGACGCCGCCTCCTTCATCTTCCACCCAGCCAAATCCGGGGATGTAAATCTGCCCCTCATTCGTATCTCCGGCCTGTGGTTCAGAAACTTCCGGCTCTGGAGAAGCAGCTGCTCCTGTACCTGTTGTTTCAGCCGGGATCTCTGCCGGAGTTCCATCCGGTTTCTGCGTGGGATCTGCCAGCACCTCACTTTCCGGTTCTTCCGGCTTTGTTACTTCCGGCTGAATGCTCTGCTTTACCGCATCGGTTTTCTCCTGTGTAGTTTCTTCTCTACTTTCTGTCTCGTCAATGGTTCCAGTTTCCTCTTCAGAATCCTCCATCAGGGTTTCAGTTTCAGTCTGTTCAGGGTCTGCATTTTCCGTAATCGTATCCGGTTCAATGATCAGATCAGTTTCTGATTCGGTTTCGGTTTCCAACACAATCATCGTCTGTTCTTCCTTTTTTCGAAATTGTACCCCAATCACACAAATCAGAAGAATACATACCAGAACACCTCCAACGAGGATCAAATATTTTTTCCTTTTTTCTGTCATTTTCTTTCCTTCTCCTTCCCGCTTTCTTTGCCTCTACCATACCCCACCTTTGCCCGGAAGTCCAGCAGATAGTCAGAACACTTCCGTATACCCTGCCTGTACCTTCAGATGCATCTGAACGGATGGTAAAACCTTTCCTCCGAAACGAACCGGGACCTCCAGCGCCACCTCCGCCTCCGCTTCAAAACGCTGAGCATTCCGCGGATCGGACGGAGCCAGTGGAGCATTCCGAATGGTTACGGCCAGGCTGTCGATGGCGTATTCCGTGGCGTTGTTATGATCTCCTGCAAATTTCACATGCCGTCCCCCGCTCAGTCTGGTTCCCAGCGTGCTGTCCAGATAGGAATAGATATCCCCCTCATTCAGGGTTTCTTCCCATCCACCGCCGAATGCCTGGTAGCTGCCGCTGTATCCCTCCCGGACTCCATGATACACGCCCGCATAATTATCATTCACCACGGTGATCACCGCATCTTCCACCGCTTCCCTGACTCCTGCCGCTATGATCTGCAGGCGGAAGTATTCGCTAATCCCACAAAAAAGAATCATCAATGACAATACCATGCATATGGTTAAGGGAAAGGAGGCTGCCCGTTGATCCCGAAGGATTCCTTCTATTTTTTTCATACGCACCTCATTTCCAGTATACCTCTGACTTTCCCGCTGCCTGCGCCCGCAGGGTGACTGGGAACGAGCCAAGATCCCCAAACAGACCGATATTGGTTTCCATGGTCAGCGTCACCGTCACATCACTGTTCAGCTGAATCTGCCCCTGTGTTGACCATGTGATATTCGGTGTCAAACCTGTTTTTTCAGTCAGCACTGCCGCTCTTCTGCTGGTTTCCTCCCCCACTCTGCCTGTCACTTCCGCTTCGCGTACCAATTCCGATGCGTAATAGTCCAGCTGCTGTTTCTGAATGAAAACTGGTAAAACCCGCATGGCAAGGGCAAGTACAAACATAGCGCATAAAACCAGCACTACCACATCAATGTACCCTTCTCCCTGCCTTTCTTTTAGCAGATACTGTATTCTCTTCATTCCATTTCCCCCTTAAAACATCCCGCCCAAACTTGTAATCGCTACATAGCCTATGATCACCAGATAGGTCAGAAGGAAACAGAGAAGCATAATGAAGGAAAAGACCCGGATCTTTGGCGGAATCTTCTGGGCTTCCGCTTTCAGCCGCTGCAGTTCCAGCTGCTTAAAATCGTGCGCCAGCATCTGAAAGTATACCGTACTGTCATCTCCCCGCAGAACACCGATCAGCCCCCGCACCACATCAGAGAGCATCGGAGAATTAAGGCGCGCCTCAAATCGTGTCAGAGCCGCCTCATAATTGGATGACCTCATGTCCGCAATCAAGATGTCCAGTTCTCCTTTTAGTGCTTTTCCTGCATTGCTCCGGTACCTTTCCAGCATTCCAATCACGTTTCGGCTGGCTTTCAGTTCCTGTTCTATTGTCGCCACCATGCGTGGCAGCTCTCCTTCGATCTCAGCACGCTTTTCCTTCAGCTTTTCGTCTGCTTTCTGAATCTCCTTAAAATAAATTAGAACCGCAAGGATAAAAACAACCGGACTGAGAAGAGGAAATAAAATGACGCAGGGAATAATCATAAGCAGAATGGCTCCCGCTTTTGTCAGTGCATATGCCTGATATACCTCCGGGGACAGATTGATTCCCCCCGCTTTTAGCACCCGGTCCATCCGTCCACGCTTATATTCCTCTATCCTGATATATTTTGCCAGATGTACGGATATGGACATCAGATATGCTTCCAGGTTTTTAGCCGTTTTTTTCTCCTGCCTGACCGTTCCAATCATGGCTCTGGTAATCCGGGTTCCTGGCAGCTGTAAAAAAGCGGCTGCCAGAAAAAACAGTCCCGCAAAGAGGAACAGCCCAAAAAGAAATAATAATCCCATCATCCCAGCTTACCTCCTGTATTCGATTGGCCGGGTCAGCTTTACCACACACCCCGCTGATATAAAAATGGCTGCGGCTGTGATGGACAGAATAATCTGTCCCAGCGGCGTATGCATCAGCACATCATACCAGTCTTTATTTAACAGATACATCAAAGGGATATTTCCGATCACAAAGATTACCATCATCAGAAACTCTTTCCGTGGTTCCGCAATCAGATATTCCAGTTCTGCATTCACATTTCTCATATCGGAAAGCTTACTTACAATCGGCGTCAGGGTGGTTTTTAAACTCCGGTCATGCTGGCAGTCCATCAGGGCATCGCACCATTCCCGGAACACATCATTGTCAATCCGGCCTCGCATATTTTGAAGGGCTGCGCCCACATCAGGATTCACCATTTTGATCTGTAGAAGGAATTCCCGGAAGACTTTCGATACTGGCGGATTCAGATAGGACAAATTTTCCTGCACTGCCGTTACGATATCCTCAGTCCGCAGATACGCTGTGGTAACAACCGACAGAGCAGTTTCCAGTTCTGCGGAAACATCCCGTCGGTAATGGTTTGCTGTTAATTTCACATACCAGAATGGTATGAAAAGAAATCCCACCGCCATAATCGGGGCCAGGAAGAAATTTCCAAGAAGAATCGCAGCGGAGCCGCCAGCACAGAACAATCCGAGCGCCAGCGCGCACACGGCGGAAAACCGTTGTCCCCGCCCTGTCATCTGCAGGATCTCCTGCGCCTCAGAGATCTCTTTTCGCAGGAATGACATCTTTTTTCTTCCTGATGATTCCCTGATCTCTTCCCGGATGCTCTTTCTGGGATGAAGGAAGTGCTCAAACAGCCCTTCTGTAAATTCTGCAGGCTTTATTCCAAAGAGCAGAAATGTGCCTGTGATCAGTCCGACACAGGCCAGTAACTGGATAGCTGTCATACTGCCTGAACCTCCTTTCCATTTTCCGGCTCCATAAGAAACCTTCTGATCATCTCCTGTGGCATCCCATTTTCCAAAAACCGCCGTGCCAGGCTTTCCGAGATCGGATTGATTTTCCTGTGATATCCATGAATGATAAACTGCCCATTCACCATTTTATTTTCTGTGATCTCATACTGGAATAATGGCCGGAATACCCTTTGGCCGTCCGGAAGAATCTCGCATTCCATGATTTCCATCAGACGCCGTTCCCTGTTTTCCAGCTGCTTACAGAAAGCTACAATCGGATATGCCTCCGTCACAAATCCCATCAGGGTTTCATCACTCATATCCACGGCACGTTTGCACAAAGATACCATTCTGCGGTAAGTCGCATCACAGCTCATGGAATGAATGGTAGTCACCACCGCCACACCGGTGCGGGCCGCCTCCTGCGCCGCATTGGCTTCCGACCCACGCATCTCGCCAACCACGATGATGTCAGGATTAAAACGAAGCGCCATATCCAAAAGCGTGATCTGATCCACCCGCTGGCGATCATTCTCACTGTCTCGGGTAAGGGTATGGATCACCGAGTTTACCACATGTCCATCTTTCCGCCGTACCAGTGCCAGTTCTCTGGACCCATTCTCAATGCTGTAGATCCGTTTGCCATCCGGTATGGTGGTCAACAGCCAGCCTAACAGGGTGGTCTTTCCGGAGCTGGTCGCTCCCGCCACACAGACGGAAATTCCATATCGGATGCACTCGGAAAGGAAATCTAACATTTCATCCGTCGCAGTACCACCCCGGACGAAATCCTCTTTCTTCATGTTCTGCGGATTGACGATTCGAATGGATACCGCCACTCCCACGTCTTCATCCACGATGGGTGTCTTTAGAACAGCAATTCGGATATTTTTGGAAAGATGCCCCAGCACACAGGGGCTGGCATCATCCAGCACCATACCGGATACATGCAGCATTCTCCGCACTACGTTGATGGCATGTTCCGGGCTGGTAAAATGTTCTTCCAGCTTCTTTGTCGTGCCGCCGGAATACTGAATTTCCACATCATCCCACGCATTGATATCAATTTCTTCAATCCCGTCTCCATAAATGTACTTCGTCAGGAAACCATATTCCGCCATCTCCGAATACACTGCATCCAGAAGTTCGTCCGTGCTCATACCCTTTACGAATATCCTGTGCTCCTGAATATATTTCCCGGCGTACCGTCTGATCTGGGTTTTGACTTCCTCACTTCCATCCGCCGCAACAAGATCACTGTATTCCTTCGACAGATATCCCTGTATTTCCCTCAGAACGTCCGCAAAATCCCGGTCTGTTTTTTCCGCTGAAAAGAACAACTCGCCAGAACGCAATGCCCCTTGTTTCCTTCTGTTGTCAAAGGAGACTTCCTCCTTTTCCTTTCCGGGGAATTCCTCTTCTCCCTCGTATTCTCCTGTCTCCCTCTCTATTCTATCCAGCCTTTTCCGGCCGGAAGATCCTTCCTCATCCTGCATGGAATCTTCCTGTTCCAGTTCTCCTTTCGGATTTCCAGCTTTCTTCCGGACAGTATTTCTATTTTTCTTTTCTGCCTGTGTCCCTTTTTCCCTGCTTTCATCTCTGTTTGAGGTCTTCTGCTCAATCGGTCTGGAAACTGCTTCTTCCTTTCTCCTACTGATTTCTGTATTTTCAGATTTTGTGGACAGCTCTTCCATTTTTTCTGCATCCACTTTCTGAATCCAGTTTTCAGGCTCTTCAAAAAGGATTCCGCGTGCAGAAGAATTGTTTCTTCTTTCGCCTAGCACCCAAACACCTCCTTCGATATGGATTCCATTGCTTTCCGGAACCCTCTGCTGTCCTTCATACCCAATTCCTTCAGCAGGTTTCCTTCCAGACCCTGCATATTCACTTCCTCCGAATGTGGGATCTGAAAAGCTACATTTCCGAGGATCTGTTCCAGGTGTTCGCTGGCCTCCATTGGACGCACATTGTTGGCGATCTTATACTGCTTATCCGCATCCCATTTGCTGTCACGCAGAAGCGGTAATTGACTGGAAAGATAACTGATGGATTTCAGGTCACAGTTTACCAGGCGGAGTACGGCATCAGCTTCCAGCAGAGAGATAGCCGATAAGATATCATTAGCAATATAACTGGTGCAGTCAATTACAATATAGGGGGCGATCTGCCTCAGACAGTTTAAAAGTTCTTCCGCCTGAGTTCGATCATATGGAGGATAGGTATATTCATTTTCCCCTTTCCTCATCCCCAGAATCGTCAGATGCCGGAACCGCTTGTGGGTAATGCAGTTGTGCCTGACAAGGGATTCCGATACATGGGTTGCCGCCAGGATACTTCCCAAAGAGCGCTCTTCTTCTAATTCCGCAGGAGGACAGATGCAGGGAAGCATTGGAGTATTCATATCGCAAAGCAGAAGTACAACATCATGTTTCTGGGCAGCAAGACGGGCCGCCAGCTTTACGGCTACCGTTGTCTTTCCGGCTCCTGGGCTTCCCCATACTGCCAGCATCTGATATTCATTTTCGGGTTCCCACTCGGGGGAGTCGTCCTCCCGGTGCACGAAAATGCTGTTCTTCAGAAACTGCACTTAATCCACCTCTCCTTCTCCGGCTATCTGATTCTGCTCCGCCTCGCTTTTGTTCGTTTCCGTCTCTTTTTCTGTTTCTGCATATAAGTCCTTCAACAGACTATCCTGTGCTTCAATGAACTCAGCAGCCTGTTCAGTACTGCCTCGGAAAACAAGCGCCAGATGCATGCCGCTCTCCGCTTCCAGTTCTGCAAGAATTTTTGCCTGATCCGGTGTAGCAAGAAGGGTCACAGTATCCGGCAGTTCCCTTTCTTCTCCTTCTTCCACTTTCTCCCCTGTATTGGCATCCGCCCCCGTGTCAGATGTTACGGCAATCACTTCCACGTACTGCAGTTCCGGCGGGATAACGGTTGTTCCCTGCATCTGGTAGTCCGGCGCAATTACAGACACGATATCTCCGCTCTGCAGTTTACCGGATAATCCTGCCGCAAAGGATTTCGGACTTACTGATATCGCCTGTTTTTCTCCATTCAGATGATACAGGTATTCGTTTTCAGCGGAAGGCTCTCTTTCCACTTTAGAAGACAGGATATAATCGCCCGGCTGAAAATCGGCAGTAGCATATTTTCCAGTCACATCGTCCACATTCCGTATTACATTTTCCGGCAGGTTATAGGCTCCTACCTCTACTGTCTGCAGCATATCTGAGGTAATCTCATCCCCTGATCGAATCTCCCTTGCCACCCTCACAATCTCTGTCTTATTGCTGATAGCTTTATTAAACAGCGGCGTCACCGCAAAACAGATAATCAGGGACAGGACAATGCAGATCACGCCCAGGACAATTCTGTTTCTAAAAAGTTTCATTTGCTCTCCTTTTTTGACAGGCCGACACCCAACGGATGTCGGCCGCAATATTACTCAGCGAATCTCTTCTTTATAAAAATGGCCAGTACAGCCATAGCGGTTATTCCACCGATAATAAGAAAAACTTTCTTCATAGTGACCTCCTATTTGACAAAATAAGCAGTTATTGTTCCAGCCGCCAGGAACGGTCCCAGCGGCAAAGCAAGCCGCCCTTTCCTTTTCCGCACCACCCTGTAAGCTAATCCAAACAGCAGAAATAAGAACAGCCCAACAAGAGATGCCAGAATGGAAGCAGGCAACCCAAGTATCAATCCTGTTGCCGCCGCCAGCTTGATGTCTCCGCCTCCGATGCCGTCATCTGACACATATGCCACACATAGATAAGGCAGTGCTCCAAAGATACCAAACAAGGTTACCCAGGAATCATTTAGTACGGCCAGGCATGCAATCGCTACCTGCAGCTGGTCAGGAATCATCCTTTTCCGGATATCGTACACAGATACCAGCACCAGAAGCACCATCAAAAGGCAGCCCTGAAGGGCATTAACCGGCATAATTAAACATCTCTTCCACCCGCCTGACCAGGGTAGGAAGCACCGTATCATCAAACAGCGCATACAGTCCTGCCAGAAGCAGAGCTCCCAGGACCACTGCAATCAGAATCTTGATCGCAGTATCCACATATCCCTCTGCTTTTTTTTCCTTCAGTTTCTTCATGAGGGTTCCATTGTACCCCATAGCCATAATTGCTCTTGTCATCTGCATCTTCCTTTCTTGTCTGGAACAGCCATCTGGGCCGATTATCGAATTTTGGGCAGAAAAATAAGCAGGTTATTCACCTGCCTACAAAGTCATTTCCTGCTGCATTTTTTCGCCTTCCATATCCGGCTGAATCTGTATCAGACCATACCTGTCCACGTAAAAATATGCGCTTCCTTCTTCACCACATTGCTCGATAATATCGCTGATCGCGATAGGATGGCCCTGATAGTCTTCCGGTTGCTCCATATGGTATATTAAATAGATTTCTTCCGGATTGTCTGCTTCTGTTTCTCCCTCATAGACGCAGCTATAATTTTCCAGATCAGGATTTCCAAAGCTTTCCCGGAAAACATCCAGCGACAGAAACTTTATTCTTACATCTGCTTCCGGCCTGATCTGCCAGATACGGACTTTTTTCGGTTTCTTTTCAGGATCTGCTGCGGTATTCAGGAGACGATCATAAAGCCCTTCCTTCCACTCAATTTCAGCCACATGCTGTTTCTTCAAAAAATCTATGATTCTCTGGTTTTGGAAATTGGAATCCACATGTGCATGTTCGCCCTGTACCCTCCCAATCCGATTGCCATAGTACAGAAGGATTCCATTATCAATCCGGACTGCTTTCATTCTTTTCCCCTACATCGTCATTTCCGGTCCATACTCAGGTTCCGCTGCTGTACCTGCTTTTGGCTGGTAGGATACCATCTGAGCCATGACATTTTCATAGGCTTCCTTGACCGCGTTATCCAGTGCCTGCCGGAATTCGCCCGTTACTGGAAAACAGACATCTTCATAGCCGTCCAATGTCTTTCTGGAAGGCATACTGACAAAAAGCCCGTCTCTTCCACCTTCCACAAGCTTGATCCCACGGACACCAAAGCATTTGCCTATGGTAAGCGTAGCGAGCGCTCTCACATTTCCGGACTGTCCCGGTGGAATGATAGAACTGATTCGCGCTTCAATACTGGGCATGTCTCCCCGCATTTCCTCATTTTCCTTTTTTCCCTGCTCTCTCATGTTTTCTCTCCTTTCCTGTCTCTATATGTGCAAAACACACATTGATCCTGTCTGTCATAAATTTCGATACGGTATTGATATTCTTTCTGCAGGCCAACATAAGCCATAACAGCCCTCCAGTTATCCAGATACACGCCATCAGTAAATCTTCCATCCGGCAGGAATACCACACCCCGGTAGGCTGCTTCTCTTCCATCCCGACAGCCATAGCAGGGAGTAATCCGGGATATCTGCAGCCGCGCCTGATCAGTCAACTCTTCCGGCCTGACAATTCCCATCACATCCTGTCGTTTTCCCATCACTACTTCCGCATTCATCAGATCCACCAGTCTGATGGTGCCATCCGAATATTGGATATTTGCTCCCAGACCACCCAAACAATAAAAGATACGGCTTTCTCTGTCTGAAAAAGCATGTTTCCGCAGCAGAACTACCTTTCTTTTGATTGACACGTGATCCGCATTGATACAATGCAGCTTATCATATATGCTCATGCTGATCTCCTGAATTTATTAAAGTGGACAGATCCTGAATCAGGCCTAGCCTGACTGTATCGGGCATGGTTTTTATTGCTGCACGGACATAAGCCTCCACCGCATCTGCCGACTGATCTCCCACTTCAATCAGTTCTACTTTTTTAATCAGGATGCACCCATTCATAAGAACGAGTCTGATTATTCCACCACATTCTAAAGACGCAGCATCCCTTAGTTCTTTCGGTATGAGGATTCGTCCTTTTTGATCCATCAGCCTGTAATTCTTCTGTTCCTTCATACGTTCTCCTGATCCCTGTCCTTTACCGCCTCCCGGAGCTTCAGGATAGCATATCCCATTAGCACAGCTTCATCTGTTCCAGCCATGATGATCCCCGGCAATACACGAATGGATAATTTCGCATCCAGAGGGATTCCAGCTTCCTGCAGCAGCTGGTACGGTACACGAAAATCAGTTTTCTCTGAGGGTTCTGCAAGGTCCGCTTCTGTGATTTTCTCCGAAGATACTACAACATAATCATTGGCAGCCAAAAACGGATTCGGGGTTAATATTGCCATCTGAAGCATATCCCCCGGTTTCTTCCCCAAACTTTCCAGTATGCCCGGCGGCAGAATGATACTTCCATCATCCGCCACACAGCTTGTTATTCTGGTCTTTTTCATTGCTTTGTTCCATCTCCTTTTTGATCAGCGTGCAAAATTCCTGAATCTCTTCCTCTGTCGCATGAATCTCTGCCTTCTCTATCTGCAGAACCAGGTCAGCGATTCTGGAACACTCTTCTGTCAAATCCTTCATTCTTGCGCCTGGATTATATCCACCGCATGTACGGATATACCCTTTCACCAGACAGTCATACAAACCACTGCAACGGTTCAATTTCAGGGAAAAATACAGGCCCACCATACAATCATCAGTCATCCGGACCACCGGCATATCATCCCAGCCAATCTGAAGGCACTGTTTTCCTTCCGTTTTTTCTTCGATCAGCCTTTTGGCCCATAGCAGCTTTTCATTCATCCATGTCACCTCCCATAAATTCCGGGCCAAACAGGGACAACTGCCTGGGGCCTGCCAATGCCCTTTCCTGCGGGTCGTAATTGGTAATGATCAGTTCTGCATACTCACTTCCGGCTTCATATCGCTGTGTCATGTTACTTGAACGCACCACAGGAGTAATATAATAGTTCTGATACAGATCCCGGATAAAATCACAGTCATTGTAGCTTAGCATCCATTTCCCCTGTATCTGTTCCAGTGTATTTTTCAGCCGATAATGGTCTTCCCCTGGGAATTCCACCTCATAGCATTCTGCGCCGAAATAGGGAGGATCACAGTAAAAAAAAGCGCCGGGCCTGTCATAATGACGGATCAGCGTTTCAAAATCCTGATTTTCTATTACCGTACTGGCCAGACGTCCGGATGCCTGGCTGATCAGCGCAAAGAATTTTCTGATATCACATGGCTGGCAGCTAAAGGTTCTGACATCGCTGCCATAGCTGTAACGAAGCATCTTGTAAAAAGCAACGGCCTTTCTCAGATCAGACGGCTTTGCATTTTCCTTCAGGATAGACTCGATGTCTTCAAATTCCGCCTCGGGAAGGTTATGCTGTGCCAGAACTAATTCCTGATTCAGGAAAGAATCGTTATATTCTCCTTTATTCAAGAAGTGTCGGATCGCATAAAATTCATCCCGGCTGTTAAGAGGCAGGAATCCCAAATACTGTAGGAATTCCCATGTTCTGTGTTTTACGCAGAAAAATAAATTTGTCAGGTTTGAATTATAATCGTTATACACCTCCATCAATCCATCCGGCTGTCTGCCAAACAAGACCCACGCTGCACCGCCGAACACTTCGATATATCTGGTATATTGCGCAGGCATCCGTTTGTAAATTTCATCACGGAGAGCCTTTTTTCCTCCTACCCAGGCCAGAAAACTGTTTATGCTATCCCCTCCTATCCAAAAATCATTTGCAAAGCAGTATTTTCCATTTCCTGTTCCTGCTTCTGATCCATTTTTTTATGAACAATTCCATAGCGCGTCTTTTTCATGTTCACACCATTCAATTTTGCCTCGATATACCACGCATAGTCTCCATCCTGCAGCTTAAGTTTTCCCGGAGCGATTCCAAACTTTACAAAATATTCACGTCCCAATTCGGCCAGATTGATTGGACGCTGGCAGAAATCATATTGGTCCAGCATATCAATCAGCGAAAATGCCTCTTCTGCCGTTTTACATTCACTGTATTCAAGCACTGCCTTATATTTGACGAGTTGTTCTCTGCTCATTCGGTTTATTTTTCCTGCCATCTCATTCAGATAGCTGAACACCATATCCCCATAAGATAACTGATCCAAAATCGGTATAAAACACCGCACAGATAAAATCTCTCCAGCGTTCATATCTTCAACCCGTAAAGCCAGACATGCTTTCTCCAGCGTTTTCTCGCTACAGGGTAGTTTAATCCATAAGGAAATTCCAGCCTCCTGGTCCTCCATCTCCACAGAAAATATGGACGATTCCCGATCTGTATTCTCCAGAGATACTGTGTTATGAATCTCTTCCCATTCAGACACGCTGATGGAGTAATATCCATCCTGGCTGTAAAATCCATTCTCCTGCTTCCTTATACATTCTCCTATCTTTTCGTAACTCAAAAACGGTAACGCCTCATCTGGTATTTGTTCCATCCAGGGCATCATCTGCGCTTCTAAGGCGATTTCACCGAGACTTTTATCGTCATACACACCAGGGTGAAATTCCATCTTATTCATATTTGCAAAGGCATCAATAAACACACCTACAGGTAAGGTTTTTACTTCGTCTGTTATTTTAAGTGAAATCATTTCATCATATATATGATCTTCTCCCTCTGTTATTTGCTGCATATGTCTGGCTATATAATTGATTTCTTCAATTTTACAATCTGACAGATTGAGATACTTTTTTAAAACATAACCACAATCACCCAAATCGGCGATTCGATATGAGTCGCGCTCTGTCACCCTGGCCTGATCCAATGCATCCTGAATTTGCCTGTCTGAAGCAGGCAGCACTAATTTACATCCCTTATAATCCGGATTATTTTCATATCCCTGTGCCATCAGCCATGCCCACATAATCTGTCTCCTTTAAAGCCGGGAGCAGGAATGCCGTGATATATACTATTTTTTCATTCTGCCCCCGGCGCTTCTCTTATTTCTTTGCCGCTCTTAAGGCAATTTTCTCAGAATTACTTTCTTCCGTCTTTTCTACGGATTGCGTTTCCGATGCCTCTGATACATTCTCGAGGGAATCCTCTGATTCTGACTTCTCATTTTCTGCTTCCACAACTGCTGTTGTTTCTTCCGGTCCCATGGCTGGCTCCGTTTCCGTCGCTCCTTCCGTTTCTTCCATGCTTTCTTTTTCTGTTTGTTTTTCATCTTCTGATTCCAGTTCCGTTTCAGATTCAGATATGCTTTCCGTGTTATCTTCAGAAGCGGACTCCTCTACGGATTCTGCCTCAGAAGCAGACTCGGTTTCTGATTCCACAGGGCTTTCTGTTTCTGAAATTATCTCGGTTTCTATCTCTTCTTTACTTTCCGGCTTGCCTTCCGACTCTTTTTCGGCCTCAGATTCCGCCGCTTCCTCCGTATCCGTTATGGAAACAGCCGTATTCTCCTTTGCCTCATCCAGAAGGGAATTCAGCATTTCATCCAATTTTTCTGGAGATAAGCTAAAGCTTTCGATTTCCTTCTGATATGTCAGTGCAGCCTCAGACACGGCATTGGCATCATATACGATGTGCGCGCCAACGATCTGCCCGTCTGACAATCCGCAGCCGGTCGTCCAGCCGTAGTGCTGTCCTTCCGTTTTTCCACACACCAAAATTGCATGGGTGCTTGATCCACCTGAACGATGGCCGGAAGCACCCCCGCCATAATTAGGATGATCATAAACCTTATACATGGTTTGGCCGTTATTACAGATGCTGTGCGTTTCCCGATAATTGCAGTGAGATATACCGTTTCCGTCAGTCCACCCGTTACTGCCCTCACAACCGGTCCAGGAATAGGTGCAGAGTTGATAGCAGCTTGCATTATGGTGGTGCACGTCCTCCACCGTATAGCATCCACCGCCACTCTCCGGGCTTCCGGTATGATAATGGTATTCATATTCGATGGTTCCCGGAATTTTATCAACGCCGATTACCGTTTCCTGTTTGATGCTTAAAATAGCGTCATAAATTTCCTGAAAGGTTGCATCCTCGTCTACCACGACGTTCTTTGTGAGTAATGCGGATGCAAGAAGTGCTTTGCCATTACTCACACGCTGAAAAACCGAGTTGATATCGCCGCGTACAGCGGATAGCTGGGAATTCGTACTTTCCTCCATCTGTGCCAGTTTGTTCAGCACAGCTTCCTGATTCGTACTCATACCAGATGTAATATTAGTCACATTATTGGTGATACTGGACTCCATACTCTCCATCTGGGATATCATTGCAGAATTTCCCTCATTGATCGTCTGACTGAGAGAAGAATTCAGTTCATTCATCTGCTGTTTCAGCGTATCAGACTGGCTCTGCATAGACTCCAGAAGATCCTGAAAATTCTGAGTGTTCTGTTCACTGAAGGAAGCATCCATCTTATTCAGGGTATCCAGCAGCGCCTCCTGATTGGTATTGGCAGAAGCCTGCACAGCATTGATCATTGTTTTGATATCTTCATGCGCGGAATTCATGCTGGCGCTGATATTCCCCAGATTCGCGGTTACTTCGGTAAACCGGGCAATAATCTCATCCATATCCTCTGCATCCGCGCTGGACATATCAGCCAGGATCTGTTTGATGTCATTCTGGCTGGAGGAAATATTGGTGTGGATAGTATCCAGATTGGTAATCAGCTCGCTGACTTTCCCGTCAAGGTCATCCTGCAGCCCGGCTAATGCCGCCTCCAGGCTTTCCTGCGCATTCTGAATGGCATCCATAAGTGCTTCGTTCTGGTTATTCTGTTCTTCCTGCATCTGAGTCAGCTGACTGCTTAAGCCTTCATGCACTGTCTGCAGTTCCTCAAACAGATCCGTCAGCCTCTGATTGAGCTTTGTATCACGCTCCATATTACCTGCTTCCATATCAGACAGTGTGTTGCTGATGCTGTTACGGGTATTTTCGATCGCTTGTGAGAGCGCCTGATACTGGGTACTGCTTTCTGCCTTGAGCTCAGCCAGAACGGTTTCCAGACTGGCCTGCATGGCGCGGAGATTCTCTGCCGTTGCTTCGTAGCGGGCAGCGTTATTCTCTTCCATCTGCGTAAACTGATCCAGACTGGTGTTTTCCAGTTCCTCCAGAAGCGTGGTAATGGTGTTCTTCGTCTCCTGCAGGTTTTTAGCAATAGTCGCCGTATTCTCGTCATTATCGGCCAGAAGGCTGTTAAACACCTGCTCAACGCTGTCATTCACCTCTTCCACTTCTGTGATCACGGACGAGGTCATATTGCTGATGCTTTCCTGAATGGATTCGTACTTTTCCTGGCTGTTCAGCTCTGCATTCGTAAGATCGACCAGAATTTCATTCTGAGTATTCGCAATGTTCTCGTATATGGAACCGAGCAGAGTGCTGATATTTGTCAGTTCCGTGCTGCTGTTTCCTGCAATCTCTGCATAGCTCTGTTCCAGAGAGGATACGCTTTTCTGCAGGTCCGCCACAGTATCAGCAAGACTGGTCAGATATTCCTGCAGCGCATCCAGATTGCTCTGCTGGTTGATTGTAAGGTTCTCCAGCTCGGTCCTGTTATGGGTGACAGACTCATCCAACTGCTCCAAATAGGCCGCCATCTCATCCAGATCGGCTTTGATCTGATTGTAGACTGAGCTGCTTACTGTGTTTGTACGGTCGTCCGTTGTTCCAGCTGTTCCTGTTCCATTCAGATACAGGCTGGTCAACCATTCAGCCAGTTCTCCGGCCTCCTCTTCCGTCAGATCATATCCAAGCTGCAGAATTGCATCCTTCAGGGCTTCTTCGACCTGCGCTCTGTCCGCATCTGTTCCCATACTGTTCAAAACAGACAGGGCCGCCTCTGCGATTTCTCGGATCTGATCCGGATCATCCGGCAGATAGTCCCATCCAGCCTGTTCCATCTGCCCTGTCAGATAATCAGCATCCCATTTCGACTGATTCCCTGTATTTCTTCTGACCAGAAGAACACAAAGCGCAATAATCAGGACTACAATAACTGCCGCAATACCAATCAGTAATTTCTGGTCTTTTTTCTTTAAATGCTTATTGTCTTCTTTCATTAAGATCCTCCACACAATTTATCGTTTGTTTTCACGTAACCCCAAATATGGGCGGAGACCTGGGATTTTCCTTCATATGACCCTCCACTTTTCCACAAAAAAAACGGCTGACCGCCGTCTTATCCACATCTTTATACTGCTTATCCCATAGTCATTCCCTGGAGTTCTTCTTCCGGTGCTTCTTCCATAACAGCTTCATCTTCTTCTTCGACTTCCGTCTCTTCCTCGTCCACCACTTCTTCTTCGGCCTCCACCTCTTCTTCGGCCTCCACCTCTTCTTCAGCCTCCGCTTCTTCCTCGTCCTCCACCTCTTCTTCGACTTCCTCTTCTTCCGTTTCTTCAGGATTCGCTTCTTCAGAGACTTCCGATCCAGCCTCCATTTCTACGCTCATATCCGACGCTTCCTGCTCTATGGATTCAGCAGGATTTTCAACAGCGCTTTCTTCTGTTTCTTCCTCAACCATGAATTCCGGCTCTTTCTGGCTATCCTGCGAAATACCTGCTTCCAGCTCAATTTCTTCCATCTTTTTACGAATGATATCTGTCAGAAAATCTTTATTTGTATATCTCCCTTCATGCTTCTCTCTTTCAATTTCCAGACATCTCTGGTATCTCTTAAAAAAGCTGTCCGGCACAGAAATGGCAAGGGTGCGGGTTACTTCATTACTTTCCTGTTTTCTTCTCATCTCTTCCTCCTGCTTGATAAAATGTTCCTCAATCACCTTTTCCAGAAAATCAGATACTTTCATTCCGGTTCGCTCCAGTTCCTCCCACATCCTTTGATGCAGTTCAACCGGAATTTTTCCACTGATATTTTTTGTTTCCAATTCAATTCCTCCTTTGGTTTTATTTGAAAAACTCCATAAAAATAGAAGAGGTTTCATCCTCTTCCTCGTCAAATCCTGTTCCATCCAACTTACGCTGCATCGGAATTAGTACCTGCAGTAGTTCGTCTCTGTAATCCATATCGCATATTTGGTCAATATAAATTCCAAATGTGGAAAGGAATAGTGTTCCATCCTCCTTCAAAATTATTAGATCCTCTTCCAATCCATAATGACAGATAAAACATGCCACTTCCTGGATATTATGGAGTTTTACATCCACTTTTTGAGATAGTCCTGTCAATAACGGATATTTCTGATTGGCCGATTTGTCCTGTCCTCTTCTTTCCAGCAGCTGCCGCGTAATCTGTGAAGTGCATTCTTCTGCCTCTCTTTCCATATCAGTTAGTTTCCGAAAATGATCCACTTCAGGAACGATTGCCAGTGTTCTCCCGTTATCCCATATCATGTGGATCTGGCCTGCGTCATCCACAAACTGCACTGTTCCTCTCATACCAGGGGGCACTGGAGAATAAGGATCTTCCATATCCACAAGCTGCAGCCGTGTCCCTTGAGGGTACTGGCTTTTATACCATTCTATTTTTCTTTTTTCACACATATCTCTCCCACTTACATAGTCGGCCCCATCATCTTCATTACATAATTAACCAGCTTCTGTGACATTCTGTTTTCATATGCTTCCATGGTTTCCAATATCTTTTCCTTTTTATCATAGTGGAACGTATGCTTTGTTATGATGGATGCAGAGCCTTCTGCTGTTTTTGTCATAACTTCATGTATAGCATTCCAATCTCCCACCCGTAAACTGGTCGCCCGTTTTTCCCCAATAATCCCAATCCCTGTAGCACTTGGGATAATAATAATCAGATTGTCATTCAGTTTCCGGGCAAGTTCATCCAGGAAGTCGGGATAAACAATAAGGCTCACTCCATTATTGCTGGATTGATTGGTATATACATATCGGATCAGGCCATTATCTGCCTTTTCCACCAATATGGGAGGCTCTATGTGCGAAGCATTCTGAAGAGCATCTGAAAACAGCTGCTCCTCTGTAATTCCCCACTCCTGCATCCGTTTGTTACCGACATGTAATGTATATCCATTTTTAAAATTCATTCGGCAGACAAGTGCCATATCCCCAATCATTTTATGTGGTATCTTTTTCAGGATTTCTTTTTTCTCTTCAGCATTTACAAGTTCTACCGTCAGCAGCTCTTTGGCCTGCTTGTAATCCCTGACCATTTTCTGATCCTCTGCTATATGATTCCGTATTTTTTCCGCAGCTGTTTCAATTGCTTTCAACACCTCTTCAAAAGATACCCCGTGCTGATAGATTTCATAATAAGATTCTATTTCCAGTTTCAAAGGTATCCGCTGTTCCTGAAACAAAATAATCAGGTCTCGGGAGTTTTCCTGTATGGAAGCTGGTAGAGAGGCATATTCCGGCCTGGATAATAAATGCTGCTTTACTCTTTGGGTAAATTCTTTGTAGTTCATATTCCTCCTACATAAGCATCTCCGGTCCGTTTTTCATTCGTTGTTCATAACCCGCCGCAGTTTCAAAAATATGATCGCTGCTGTCATAGTGATACAGATTATTGCTCAGGAAATCTTCTTCCGAAACATTCAGCATATTTTCTTCCCATATTGTTTCTTCTATTTCCCGTATACTGCCTTGATGCTTGTCCTTTAAAATAATTACCTCATGTATGGAAGAAGGGATAACATAGAAGTCTCCTCCCATAAGCTGTGTTGCCTTTTCCAAAAAATCGGGCCGTGCAATTACACTGGCTCCATATACTCCATCTATCCCAGCAATATACATTTGAAGGGGTGGATCATTTTCTACCTTAGCCAGCTTATTTTTCATCTCTTCCCTCTTTTCTTTTGGCATTTCCTTATCCTGTAGAATTTTTTTTAATAACTCCTTCAGCACTTCTTCCATCTTTTTGATGAAACATGGTTTCTCCCTCTGATCATGTGATATTGCGTCCGAATGCAACTGTTCTTTGGAAATACCATAGCGTTTAAGCATGTTATTATTAATCAGCGCACAGATATTTTGGTCTATAAATATTCTGTAAACGAGAGCCAAATCAGCTATTTGTGTGTATGGTATATTTTTCAAAAACTCCTGGTTCTTTTCCATATTAATGACCTGCAGTCCCAAATGATTTTTTACATATTCATAGTCCTTTATATTCGATAAATCATATTTAGGTAAATGTTCTATTTCATGGCATATTCCCTGATCTATCCTATCTACCATATCATCCATCGAAACTTCGGACACCAAAAATTCAAAATAATAAGGTTTTAAATTTATCCCCCATTTTGCATCCGAAATTGTACTCACAGATATTAAGAGTCCATAATATGAAGCCTGTATTTTCTCCACAGTATCCGCACTTACGGAATACATATTTCCGCTTTGTTTTTGTCTATAGTTTAGTCTGTTCTGCATTTTTATAACAAATTCCTGATACGTCATAATACCTCCTACAATGATTTATTTTTAATGAAGAAAAAATATTCAAAACTAAATTCTTTTTAGCCTCTCTGTAATTTAAACCTACAATAAGAATAGAGATTCCAAATATTGGCTTTAATTGGATAATCCTTTCGATACTTAAATTTCGTAAACCATTTTATTTGCTGATGAGTACACCAATCACTGATTCCTCTCAGTCCTATACGAAGACCACCTTCTATATATTTTCCTAATGTTTCAACCTTCAGCGCTTCATTCTCTGTTTTTACATGAAGATAAAATTCAATATTATAGTACCGAATCATATATATTTTAGAGATAAATGGTTGTGTTTTCATTCCTATTCCCTTTACATTGTCTGCTCTATTGAATAATCGTCCATCTGAGGGGTTTCCCCATCTCTCAGATCCTCTTTTATTTCCATTTCCTCACGGATCATTATGTCAAATGCTTCAACACATTCTTCCCTCGTAACACGTATAGGTTGATGACGAAAAAATAATATTGTTTCTATAATTTTTTGTATTACATAATCATCACTATTTTGAGCACTTTCTAATTCTGCTTCATTCAGGTAACGCCCTATTCCATGAACATAAGCATTCAATTCTATGCCATATTCTTGAATTTCTTCTGGAAAGATAACATCATTCTGCACAGGACTTAGAAAAAAGCTAAGAATCAGGCTTATCTCCGTACCACCCTTATTTTCAACTCCAATTCCCCCAGGACCGGGCCCCAATGTACATAATCCCTCTGTATGTTCATATATTTCTTTCCTTAGCTTCAGCAAGGGATTTTCTCTCCTTTTATCCATCTTCATCTCCCCATCTTTATTACTCTCATCATTTCCGTTATCCCATCACTCAGGAATGCCTACCTTCAAGCATTTCTCCAGATAAGTATTTACTCTGGGAATAGAACCTTGTTCTTTCATTCTCTTTAACTTATCTAACCCATACACCTATTCACCTTTATTTCACCACTTTATACCCAAAATGCATCTATACCTTATTACCCACACTGGAAAATTTCCGCATCAGCATCCACCTCTGAGTAAATATTTCATATCTATAAAAAACAGTTCATATTGTTCCAGCATTTCCCGGTGATATTCTGCCAAAGCCGAATCCATGGCCATATCCATCACACATTCCGTTTGTGTACGGATGGTATGCATCCGTACACCTTCTATGATGGTGAGCAGCAGGGAAAGAAGAATTCCCGTAACCAGGGAAAGATAAACCGTAATATAACCTTTCCGCACAGCTTTCCCCTTTCCGGCTATATACTGCCGGCCTGACTTGTTATTTTCGAAAATATGGTTTGCACAAGGCTTGTCAGCTGATTCTTAAAGATTATTACAAGTCCGATCAGAACCAGTATGATAAGAATTACTTCAACCGTACCCATACCTTCTTCCCCGCTCAGGACATTCCTGATTCGTGATTTTATTTCCGCAAAACCATTTACAGCATGCAAATAAATTTTCTTCATAGATTTATTCCTCCATTCTGCCTTTTAGACAGCTCCTTTCATAATTCCTTATTTCCTACATACCCGCAAAGGAAAAGCATGCCGGCACCATAATCAGTACCATTACCACCACAAGCATCAGCATCATGGGAAGAAGCAGTCTGGTTCCCGCCTTTTCTCCCAGTTCCCTCGCATTTCTTTTGCGTTCTTCAAAAGCGTGTTCTGCCTCCTGCTGCAAAGCCTGCAGCAATCCCGAAGCTCCCTTTTTAAGATTCTGGGAAAGCAGCGCGGCACATTTTCTGTACTGAGTCAGGCGGCATCTCTGCCCAAAATGTTCGTAAGCCTGTGCTTCCGTTATTCCGCTCTCCATTTCCCGGCAGGCCAGGGTGAGTTCTTCGTATACGTATATAAGCTCCTGATTTCTTGTTTTTCTGTTTTGATAATCCGCGGCCATTCTCTGAAAAGCGGAGCGGATGGGAAGCCCCGCTCCCATCAGAAGCGCCAGCTTACTTATGAACTCAGGATAGGAAAGCAGAAGCTGTTCCTCTCTTTGTTCCAGTTTTTTCTTTAAATCCCGATCCTGAAGGCGATATAATATGCACCCGGCAGCGACAAACAATGCAAAAAGAAGAATGCTGTTATCCGTAATTTTTTCCTTCCAGGAAATCTGCCGCATTTCCACCCTTTCAGGAAGCAGAAAGCCTTCCTCCTGCCTGGATGCCTTTTCCCTCTTAACCGCAGTTTCTTCAAGAAGCTTTCGGAACCGCTCCTCCTCTGTGAGTGCAGGAGGGCATACTCTGACGGCAAATATCTCTTCCCATTGTTCCTCCCCGCAGGTAAGGATCGCCCGAAGCTCCGTAATTTCTCCCTTTTCGCCAAGCTGCTTTGTTGTTACCTTTCCGTCACTGTGAATCAGCTCATAATTACCGCACTCCCAGGTAATCTGAAAAGGGTATCCAGGAAGTGAGGAAGGAAAATTAAGGTCTTTTGATACCTCATTCAGTGTGGAATTATCACCTCTCACCTCATTTTCAAGAGCTTTCCTGACCTCCGGAAGCATTTCTTCCAGCTGCTTACTGGTATATTCTCTCTCCTGGACCTCCATCTGAAGTTCTTCCTTCTTTTTTCCCTCCCACGCTTCCAATTCTACCCGGAGACTTCCTTTTCCATAGGAATTCCTCTGCAGCCAGCCATCCTCCGACAGCTTCTTATTCATAAATGCGGACAGGTAAAATGCCATTGACAGCAAAGCCCCTATGGATATGAGGAACAGAACGGTACTCAGCTTACCCGTATTGTAGCTTTTCAGCCGTTCCTTCGCTTCACGGGGATACAGGATTTCCATATCCTCCTTCAGCTGCAGCTTCGATGCCGGTTCCTTTTCCATTTTCAGATGCTGCCTCAGCCTCAGCAGCCGTTCCTCCAGCCATGCAGCGGGCTTCAGAAACAGGCGGCAGGGTGCCGGCATATCGGCATCCGCATCCGCTTTAGTACTCCTGCTTATCAGAAGCAGCACAATAATTCCTGCAATGATGCCTGCATAAATAACCCACATATGTCACACCTCTATTTCTATTATTTTCCTGGATAAATAAAATGCGGCCAGATATACCGCCAGACAGCCGGTCATAATAAGAATGCCGGCAGCGTTAAAGTAAAGACAGTCAAAGAAGCCTCTGGAAGTCAGCTGCAGATAAGCCATGATTAAAAACGGTACCATATTCATAATTTTCTGTTCATATCTTCTGGATGACAGCAGCGTCTGAATTTCCTGTTTAACCTCAATCTTTTCCCCTGTTACGGCTGCGCTGCGGCGTATAATATCATTCAGATTGCCTCCGCTCCTCTTTGCTA
>OJJF01000099.1_pt1 | contig 68924 bp, 77 predicted proteins | sample 1596121 | NCBI WGS metagenome assembly OJJF01 (sample SAMEA4350135, study PRJEB24818) | metagenome | biome: human; feature: gut; material: faeces | place: Denmark | collected 2013-09 | reverse complement strand
GTATTTGTCGTGTATGCCGCGGCCCTGTTTTTAAAATACAAATCCAGGGAAACCGGGATTCTTATGGCGCTGGGCGCTTCTGCCAGGCAGCTTGGGGCGAGGCTGCTGCGGGAGCTGCTGTTGGTTTCAGGCATTTCCTTTTTGGGCGGCATGGTGCTGGGGACGCCGCTCGCCTTCTGTATCTGGAAGCTTTTCTGTATTTTCCTGGTAAATACGGAGGAAACTTCTTTTTCCATTGGGGTGCAAGCTTATGGGATTTCTGTCTGTTATGCACTGGTATGTATGGTTCTTCTGATTTTTATGGGGATCCTTTTTATCAGGCAGACGGATGTGATTGCCATTGTCCATAATGAGAGAAAGTGTGAGCCTGTCAGGGATGTGAAGCCATGGTATGGCTGGGCGGGGAGCCTTCTCATGATCCTGGGGGGAGTCTGCGGATATATGACGCCGATGCTCTGTGTCCGCATGCTGAACTGGTATTGCCCGGCGTGGATCAATGTGACCTATCTTCCCTTGTTTGTCGGGCTGTACATGCTTCTTCTGTATATTGTTGTCCATGGAAGAAAAAAAGGGAAGAAGCGCTGGCGGGATATTATTACCGGCAGCATGATGAAGTTCCAGGGGCGGCAGACGGTGAACAGCATGCTGGTAATAACGGTTTTGCTTGCCGGCGCGTATTTTGCGGCGTTTTATACGCCGATGATGCTGTCTGGCTCGCAGAAAGCCATTGATGAGAGGCCCATAGATTTCCTTTTCCCCTACAGGCAGGATCAGGATATGCTTACGGAAGAGGAGATAAAGGCGCTTGCAGAAAGCTATCAGGTGGAAATTACAGAATACAGCACATATCCTCTGGCGGTGCTTGCCCACGACGGCAGTACGCAGATCATGGACAGCAGGCGGAATTTCCACTATGAGTACAGGGAGCTGGTGGGGGAGGGGAACTACCTTCCGGCTTCGGAGTTTAACCGGATAGCGAAGCAGGATATTGAGGTACCGGAGGGAACCTGCCGGGCGGTCATCGGAGAGGACGGGGGCAATGCGTTCTGGCTCGCTAATGACACAACCATGCTTACCAATCCGGTGACGGGAAAAACGCTGGGGATTTCCTTCGATGGATATGTCTGTGACAATATGCTTTCCGGAAAATATTATGTGCTCAATGACGAAGATTATATGAAAATATCAGAAGGGCTTACAGATGAGTGGCGTGAGCGGCTGGTGGCCTTTAATGTGGCGGATGTGGACGGCTCCTATGGGTTTGCACAGGAATTATACAGGCAGATTGTTGCCCGTACGGGCAGTGATTGCCAGGTCACAAGAATGGACGACAGGATTTATGACAGGCAGGCCCGTACGGGCAGCTTTGGGGAATATGAAGACAGCGGCTCTGACATTACGATTAGCTTTAAGGAATATCAGTCCTTTTATTTTAAGCAGTTCTGGAAATATGCGCCCATGTTCCGTATATTGGATAAAACGGACTTCCTGTCCACCTATGCCGTATTTTTAATGCTGTTTTTATTTATTTCCCTGATCTGCTTTGCGGCTGTTTTCATTATTATATATACCAGATGCATGACCATTGCCATGAACAGCCGTCTGGTTTACAAGGATTTAAAGCATCTGGGCGCGGGGCATGACTTTTTAATCAATTCTGTCAGGGGGCAGGTGGGAAAGGTATTCAAAGCGCCCGCGGCGGTGGGAACCGTGGCAATCTATCTGTTTTACTGCCTGATTCTTTACATGAACGATGGCGGGCGCTTTACGCCCGGTGAACTGGCGGGGCTTGGAAGCTGCGCAGCTGTTGTGGGCGTGGTTACGCTCTGTATCTGGGGCTTTTACAGATTTGTCCTGAAGCGGGTATGCGAAAAGCTGGAAATCAGGTAAAAGGGGCTAATCCACATCGAGGGGGTTACAGTACTGTACCTCTGCGGGGATGGCGTATATTTTAATGCTGCCATCCTGCATTTTGCCGAACCAGATGGCGCCGGTGCCGAGCATGACGCCGTCCTGGTTCCAGAAAAGATCCTCGGTTTCCGAGCCTTCCACATCATAGATGACCTGCAGGTTCAGGATATCATTGTAGCTGGCAAGAAATTCCTCAGGAGATGAAATCAGGAGCTGTTCACCGTTTCTGACCAGGTTCAGCGGATAATTGATTTTTTGTGAAAGGGCTTTTCTGTTATCATTCAGAACGTCATTTTTTACAAGAAAGGCGAAGCTTTCGATTTCTCCCCTGGTCCAGCCGCCGCTGCCGAAATTACAGTAAACCGGCTCTTCCAGGATGGCGAGGATATTTTCAATGGTATATTCTTCGGGACGGGAGGCATCCAGGCTGTTGCCGATGGAAACGGACAGACCCTCTGCGAACAGGAATTCACTGCCCTGGTTTAAGTAAATGCGCGTCATGCTGAAGGGCACCGCACCACCCTCTCCGGCGCCGGTAATGTACTGCTCGCTTGTGATGACATCCTTTTGCCCATCGCCGTTCACATCGCGGAAGGCGATGAAATTTACTTCGGAGGCAAACAGCCAGTAATCATAGGCATCCGGGAAGGTGTATACGGCATCGCCGTCCGAGACAAGGGAATATTCCACACGGGTACGCCCGTTTTCCGTGATTTCGCGGGTGGTGAACTGTACATTTTCGTAACCGCCCAGGCTGACTCCGGAGAAGGTCTGGGATTTTATGACTTTTGCTTCTGCACCGCCCTCCTGGCCTTCCAAAGAGGCTTCGGTGCCGTCGGAGGATGATGAGGCGGCGGGAGATGTTCCGGCGGAACTGTTATTATCGGAAGAAGCACCGGTTCCGGAAGGGCTTTTGCCATCTGCCGTATTTCCGGCATCTGCGGCAGCAGTATTGCCGGCGGCCGGATTTTCGGCCTGTCCCTGGGAAGCGGACGGGCTTTCCTGTACGCCCGAGGCATCATTTTTACCGTTTGCTGCGCATCCTGTGAGGACAGAGGCTGTCAGAATACAAAGGGCCGCTGAGAGCAGGATGTCAGTCATTTGTTTTTTTATCATAAGGTGTTGTCTCCTTTCGTGGGCAGGACGTATTCCTGAAAAAAATTTAACAGGAAAAGATGTTTATATTTGAATATAGCATATACGGGAGGGATAGTCTACCCGCCCGTATTTTTTTGTTGGGGACGATTTGTGAAATATGCCGGGGAAAACTGTGAATAAAAAATGTTTTATAATATAAAATGAATATGATGGGGCGTTTTATTGACTTTTTTTTAACAAGAATGTATAATTTATGGTAACAGTTCAGGCCGGCGGGAATATTGGTGCAAAGCAGGTGTTAAGCTGGCTTATAAGACTTTTTTTGTGCCAACATTTACATCGGATGGACTTCCGGGGCTTCTTGCATGGAAGAGCCATTCAAAAAGACGGCCGTCCGGAACAGTTAACATCTATTTATTATCAGCGCAACTGTTATGGTATTGGGGTTCAAAGAAAGGAAAGGTATTTTTATGAAAGGTTATGCAATGCTTAAAATCGGGGAATCCGGCTGGATCGAGAAGGAAAGACCGCAGTGCGGGCCCATGGATGCCATCTGTAAGCCGCTGGCTATAGCAATCTGTACGTCGGATGTACATACGCTCTGGGAAGGGGCGATCGGTGAAAGGCATAATATGATTCTCGGTCATGAGTGCTGTGCGCAGGTGGTCGAGGTCGGCTCTATGGTAAAGGATTTCAAGCCCGGCGACAGAGTGCTTGTACCGGCTATCACTCCGGACTGGAACTCCCTGGAAGCGCAGGCAGGCTATTCCATGCATTCGGGGGGAATGCTTGCGGGTTGGAAATTCTCCAATTTCAAGGATGGTGTATTTTCAGAATTCTTCCATGTAAATGATGCGGACGGGAACCTGGCGCTTCTGCCTTCCAATATCAGCCCTGTTGACGCCTGTATGCTTTCCGACATGGTTCCTACGGGCTTCCATGGCGTGGAACTGGCGGATGTGCAGTTCGGCGATACGGTCCTTGTAATAGGAATCGGGCCGGTGGGCCTGATGTCGGTGGCCGGGGCGAATATGCGCGGCGCGTCCCGCATTATTGCGGTGGGCACCAGGCCAAACTGCGTGGAGGCGGCCAGAGGCTACGGCGCTTCTGATTTTATCAGCTATAAGGACGGGACCATTGAGGATCAGGTGCTGGCGCTGACGGACGGCAAGGGCGTGGATAAGGTAGTTGTAGCGGGCGGAGGCTGTGAAACCTTTGAATCCGCTGTGAAGTGCCTGAAGCCCGGCGGAAAAATCGGCAATGTTAATTATCTGGGCAGCGGCACCTATGTTAACATTCCCCGTGTGGAATGGGGCGTGGGCATGGGACATAAGCAGATTAACGGCGGCCTGATGCCCGGCGGACGTCTGCGTATGGAGAAGCTGGGCTCGCTGGTTTCCGCAGGCAAGCTGGATGTGCATCCTCTGGTTTCCCATGTATTTGAAGGCTGGGATCATGTGGAAGAGGCGCTGTTCTTAATGAGGGATAAGCCGAAGGATCTGATTAAGCCCGTAGTGAAGATTGAGGACTGATATCAGGGTATATTGAACTTCCTGACGGATACGGGATGCCAATAGCATGCCTTGTCCGGCACGGCGGGAAATGTGTGCGTGCGGCCTGTTTGGACCGCACGCATTTTCAGGAAAGAGCTGCAGCATAGGGGATAATTTTATGAAGATACTGGTAATATCGGGATTCCTGGGAGCGGGAAAAACCACGTTCATCAAGGCTCTGGCAGAAAAAACGGATAAGAGGTTCGTGGTCATGGAAAATGAATATGGTGAAGTGGGGATTGACGGCGGTTTTTTGGCATCGGGGACAGGGCAGGCGGAAATGAAGGTGTGGGAGCTGACGGAAGGGTGTATCTGCTGCACAATGAAGGCAGATTTTGCTTCCTCCATTCTGACGATTTCCAATACGCTTGATCCGGAATACCTGGTGGTAGAGCCGACGGGGCTTGGGAAGCTGGGAAATATCCTTACCAATATCAGCCAGATCCAATATGAAAGAATAGTACTGCTGCAGCCGGTAACGGTGCTGGATGCGTCCGCTTTTGACAGGGATAAGGAAACGTACCCGGAAATCTGCAGGGACCAGATTGAAAACGCAGCCACGGTTATTTTTACCAAAACAGGGGCACTGGACGCGGAGGAGCTTGGCAGGATTGCGTCAGAAGTGAGGGCAATGAATCCTCAGGGGGAGATTGTGACGGATTCCTGCGAGAAGAAAGAGGCTTCCTGGTGGAATGGGCTTTTTGAGAGATATCTGACGAAGGAAGGGGAGGAGAACGCGAAGAAAAGGGAGAGGGAAACGCTGCAGCCGGATTTGGAGAATGCAGGCTTTACCTCCATACACCTGGGGTCCGGTAACCAGCTGGTTCTGTTTCTGCAGGGAGTGGTGTCAGGCGTGTTCGGCGATATCAGGCGGGCCAAGGGGTATCTTCCGGCAGGCAGCGCCTGGCTCAGATTCGATGTGGTGGACAGGAATTACAGTATTACCGGCTATGAAGGCGGCGGGGATTCCCGTGCCGTATTTATCGGGAAAGGGCTTCACCGGAGAGAACTGGAGGAGGTGCTTTGCCCGGAAGAGAAGAATTTGATGGGAAAGGCTGAGAAAATGCGGGTTTCCGGGAAGTACAGATGAGGCGGCTGCTGGCAGGAAAATAAAATGTGGAAAAAATGAGAAAATGGTAAAAATTTTTCTTGCCAAGCAGGGAAACATTTGATATGATATATCACGGACGGGGCATTAGCGCAGCTGGGAGCGCGCCACGCTGGCAGCGTGGAGGTCACGGGTTCGAGCCCCGTATGCTCCATTGGAAAAGTACCGTATTTGCGGTACTTTTTTTTGATCGTGTTGCATTTTGTGTTACTTCGTTACAATTCGTATAAAAAAGGAAAATTATATTGACAGAGCAATTTGAGTGTGATAACATCAGTCTAATTTAAAACAAAAAGGCCTTGACGAGAAATAGTAAGTATTAGGGATTTCGCAGAGAGAAGATGGTTGGTGTAAATCTTCATTGATCTAATATTGAAGCAGTCTCAGAGCTGTGAACCGAACGGATAAATCTCAGTAGGCTTCAACGGAATTCCACCGTTATTCAGGAAACAATATCGGAGATATCCCGTATTGATAGAGTGCAGAGAAATCTGAAATTAGGTGGTAACACGGACAGGAGAGTTCGCCCTAAGCTGACAATATAAATGTCAGCTTAGGGCTTTTTTGTTTTAAAAAACAAATTAAACGGAGGTATTAAGCATGGTAAAAATGACACCGGATGAGTTAAGGAAATCATATATTGATTTCATGAAAAGAAAAGGGGCCAGTCAAGTACCTTCCGCTGGCTTGCTGCCGGAAAATGATCCCTCAACATTGTTTACCGGAAGTGGGATGCAGCCTATGGTTCCATATTTGTTGGGGGAAAAACATCCAATAGGTAATGAAATAACAAATATTCAGAAATGCTTAAGAACAGTGGATATTGATGAAGTTGGAGATACCTCGCATTTAACTTTTTTTGAAATGCTGGGCCGATGGGAATTTAAAGCAAATGAAAATAACTATAAGAATAAGCAAATTGATGCCATTTGGAATTGGCAGATTAACGAATTGGGAATTGACCCCGGCAGGTTATATATCAGTGTGTTTAAGGGAAGTGATGATTGGAATATACAGAAAGATACAGAAACAATTCAAATCTGGTCAGAGAAATTCAAATCGGTAGGTATAGAGCCTGTCGTTGAGGATAATCCATATAAATATGGGTTATCCAGAGGAGGAAAAATATTTTTATATGATGAAAAAGAAAACTGGTGGAGCAGAGCTGGAAGTCCTTTAGACATGCCTGTTGGTGAACCAGGCGGGCCAGATAGTGAAATGTTCTATGATTTTGAGCCAGATGGTAATTCACTGGATCATCCTGCTTCTGACAGCGAAAGGTTTTTAGAGATTGGGAACAATGTATTTATGTGTTATAAAAAAGAGGGCACCGGCTTTGTAAAAATGCAGAATCCCAATATTGATTATGGAGGCGGATTAGAAAGGGTCGCAGCAGCTCTTAATGATGATAGGGATGTTTTTAATACGGCATTCTTTTTTAATGCTAAGAAAAAACTAATGGAGTTAAGCGGAAAAGATTATGCTGATGATTTTAAGTCATTTCGAATCATACTGGATCATGTGAGAGCAGCAGTTTTTCTAATCAATGACGGTGCGGAGCCGGCAAATAGTGACGCAGGGTATATAACAAGAAGGTTATTAAGGAGGGCGATTCGTGCAGGTAAAAAAATCGGTATACAAGGAAGTTTTATGGGTGAGTTGTCTGAAGTTTATATAGATGAAGCAACAGCTTATGAAGACTTGCACAGTAATAAAAAGAAAGTTATTGAGATAATAAACAAGGAAGAAAACCTTTTCTATAAAACATTGCAGCAAGGAGAACTTGAAATACAAAAGCATCTTAAAAATAAGGGCAAAGTTACAGGGGCAGATGCATTTTATTTTTATGAAACATATGGTTTCCCTCTGGAATTAACGGAAGAATTCCTGACTGAAAGTGGCTGCAGCATAGAGAACAGGGCTTCTTTTGCAGAGGCGGAAAAAAGACATGCAGAAAAGAGCAGAACAGCTTCCGCAGGTAAATTTAAAGGTGGATTAGCTGACCAATCAACGGAAACAACAGCATTACATTCTGCTGCTCATTTATTACTTGCTGGATTAAGGGAAGTTTTGGGTGATCATGTTCATCAAAGAGGAAGTAATATTACTTCAGAACGGTTGAGGTTTGACTTTAACCATGATGAAAAACTTACACCAGAGCAGATTGCAAAGGTGGAAAAATATGTGAACGAAGCAATTTCATCAAAAGCGGTTATCTATATTTCTGAGATGCCTAAAAATGAAGCAAAAGAGAGTGGCGTTGAAGGTAACTTTTGGGATAAATACCCTGATATAGTCAAAGTGTATACAATGAAAGACGACAAGGGGAAAATTTGGAGCAGAGAAGTATGTGGAGGACCTCATGTAAGCGATACTGCAAACTTGGGAAGGTTCAGTATTCAAAAAGAACAGTCTTCTTCTGCCGGAGTAAGAAGGATTAAAGGCGTCCTTAGCAAATAACGCAAACCTGATACCACAGATTTTGACGGGGGACAAATACTTTTTCAACATCAGGGGAACTGGCGGTGCATGTGCTGAAATGCAAAACGCAGGAGAGGTAATCTCCGGCATAAACAACTCCTGCCCCTCAAGATGGAGAGGCAGGAGAGCTGCGGCGCCGGAAAGCAGCATTTATGACATTTTATGCCATCAGCAGAACGGCAAAGCCATTTTTTTCAAGCATATGGGAAACCGAGCCCTTCAGAAGAAGAAGCTGACCGCCGTTCATGAAGCGTTCGGCATCTGCGGGAGCTTCTCCCATGTGGATGATTACGCGTACCGTATGCGCGCCGTATCTTTCAAATACTACCAGTCTGTCGTCATGGCCGCCATAAACGGCTCTCCATTCATCCGCCGGGGCAATCCAGTCCCTGCGGATACGCAGGACTGTTTTTACAAAGTCTTCCGAATCGGCGTGGTTTTCGTCCCAGGGCATCCCCTGTCTGTACTCTGTTTCCCGGATGCCGGTCACCTTTTTTTCATCTCCGTAAAAAACACTTGGCACTCCGGGAGCCATACAAAGGTACAGGAATGCCGCCTGCCACCGGTCATAATCGCCACCGCACAATCCCAGGAAACGCGCCACATCATGGCTGTCCAGCAGGTTCAGCTGTGCCGCCGTCACCTGGAAGGGATAACGCAGCTGCATGTCGGCCATCCTCCAGAGGAAATCATCCGCCCCTGTTTTTTCCAAGGCAAAAAAATCTCTGCAGTGCTTTCGGAAATCATAGTTCATGACGGAATCAAACATGTCGCCCTTCAGCCAGTCCGCCGCATTTTCCCAGACTTCTCCAATCAGCACCGCCTCCGGATTTGCTTTCCGTACAGCTGAACGGAAGCTGCGCCAGAAATTTTTATCCACCTCATTTGCCACGTCCAGACGCCAGCCGTCCACATGGAATTTCTCGATCCAATAGCGGCCCACTTCGGCAAAATATTCCTGCACTCCGGGATGGGCCGTATTCAGCTTCGGCATTTTAGGCTCATAGGCGAAGCAGGCATAACCGGGCGCTTCTCCCTCCTGAGGCCTTTTTACAGGAAAGCAGAGATCGTAAAACCAGTCTGCATAAGCGGAAGTGTTCCCATGCTTCACCACATCGTCGAACGGGGGGAAATACCAGCTGCAATGGTTGAATACCCCATCAATGATGATGCGCATACCTCTGTTATGGACGGCTTGTGTCAATTCCAGGAAATCCTCATCCGTGCCCATGCAGGGATCCACGTGGAAATAGTCCACAATATCATATTTGTGATATTCCCCGGCATGGAAAACCGGATTCAGGTACAGGCAGGTAAATCCCAGCTCCTGAATGTAATCAAGATTTTCCATAATGCCCTTAATGGTACCCCCCAGACGGCTTTTGCTCACCGTGCCGTGAGGCGCCTTCAGCTCTTTTCCCATGCCGCAGAGCCGGGCCTTACCATCTGCAAAGCTGTCCGGGAAAATATTGTAGACAACGGCATTCAGAAACCATTCCGGCGCCCTGACGATTTCCGAACGCAGGATATAAGGATACTGGTAGTATTCACTCCGCCCCTCAACAACAAAGCCATCCTCCATCACCAGATCCGGCATATCCTCATGGAATTCATCCGCATAATACCAGACATATTCCCCTCCCTTTTCCAGCCTGAAAAAATAACAGATCCTGCGGGGACACGGTTGGATAGTCCCCTCATAAAAATCAAACAGCTCATCGCTGTAACGCCGCTGCATGGGGATGGACGCAAAGCTTACCGGTGAATCCGGACAGGCCCTGTCCCCATAAAAAAGCGTACACAAATCCAGATCCCCCTTCGCGGCCCGCAGACGGATGGTAAACGTATCCTCCGACCGGGCGAAAGCGTACTGGGACGCCGGTATGTGCGCAACCGCACTCCTATTCATTTCAAATCCTCCTAGTTTTGCGGAGCAAAATGCGAGCCCTCTGGCGAGCAGAGGATTTTCCTCCTGGTTTTTAACCTTTTACACCGCCTGCGGTCAGCCCTGACACCATATACTTCTGGATACAGAAGAAAATAATAAGGATAGGCACCGATACTAAAATGGCGGCTGCTGAAAACAGGGGCCAGCTACGGCTGTAATCGTTTGCCTGAAGCTGATACAGGCCGCCGGCCAGCGTATAGCTTTCTTCCCGGAGCATAAAGGTAGTGGCAAAAAGGTATTCATTCCAGACAAATATCAATACCATGACGGCAGTTACAATAATGGCGGGACGTGCCAGCGGCAGGATAATTTTCGCTATCAGCGTCAGATTGCCTGCCCCGTCAATTTTGGATGCTTCTTCGATCTCAACGGGAATGGAATCGAAATAGCCCTTCATGTTCCAGATGGAAAAAATACACATGCTCCCGGAATAAATAAAAATCAGCCCTGCATGGGAATTCAGGAGATTCAGCAGCTTAAACAGTCTGAAGATAGCGAACATGGACAAAATCTGGGGAAAGGCGTTCAGCAGAAGAAGCAGCTGCATGACAGCCGTCCGGCCGGGGAAACGGAACCTGGAAAAAGCGTAGGAAGCCGTGACGCTCGTTCCCATGGCAAGCACCATTGTACCCGTGCTTAGGAGGACGGAATTAAAAAGCCATTTCAGGAAGGGCTTTTCCACAAGGATGCTGCGGTAATTATCCAGCGTGAATTTTTCCGGCAGGAGAGAAAGGCCGGTGGTAAGCGCCCCGCTTCCGCTGCTGACAGAAAGCAGGAAAGCATACAGTATCGGAATCAGTCCGGCCAGACATATGCTGATGAAAAACAGATTTAAAAAAGCCAGGCCAATCGTTCTTTTTACAGAGCGTTTCATACCGTTTCCTCCTTCTGTGCTCTGTTTGTCCAGAAGGAAAACAGGATAATAATTACAAAAATGATCATGGATACAGCAGAGGATAATCCATAATTATTGGAGACAAATGCATTCTGATGGGCATAGGTAATGATGGTTGACACGGTAGCCCCGGTTACTGAGCCCTTCTGCATGGTAAGAAGGTAGATAATATCAAACTGCTTAAAGGTGATAAAGGTGGTCATGATCACCGCCGGGGCCATGATTTTTTTCAGAGAAGGGATGGTAATATACCGGTTCTTCTGCCACAGATTGGCTCCATCCAGCACTGCACTCTCATACATGCTCTGGTCGATGCTCTGCAAAGCCCCGTCCATCATCAGGATCATATAAGGAAGTGACATCCAGAGATTTAAAACCATGCAGGATATAAAGGCGGGTACATTTCTGGACAGAAAATCCACTTTTTCCATCCCGAATGCCACAAGAAGCTTATTAAGCAGCCCGAACTCCGTATTGAACATTCCCACGCGCCACACCAGAATGGAGACATAAGCCGGCATCGCCCAGGGGAAAATAAGCAGGGTTTTGTACAGGCGCTTTGCCTTCAGCCCCTGTGTATTGAGGGCCACGGCAAGCACGTAGGCGATAGCCGTGTCCAGCACCATATTGACAGCCGTCCATAGTATGGTGGTGCCCAGGGCCGACAGGAAGCCTGAATCCACTTTCAGAAGCGCCCTCTTATAATTATCCGCACCGACCAGGGAATAGTCCGTCCAATGATAAAGATTCATATTGGTCAGAGAAATATAGCCGGTATAAAGGATTGGGAAGAGTACAATCATGGCAATCAATATCATGGCAGGGAGGCTGTAGCCCCAGGGACGGAGCTGCCTTCGGGCCGGATGCTTCCGCTTCACCGGAATATCCTGCTTCCGGGGAGCGCTGTGCTTTACGTTCATCATTTTATTGTATTCCCTTCTGAATTGCCCCGGCCGGGTTTCACCGGCCGGGCTGTACAGGAAGCGCCGCATGCATTTTTTGTCTGTCTGCAGCGATCCGGGCATAACCGGACTGCAAAAAATTACTTCATATCCTGTATGGCGGTCAGGGCTTCCTTTTGATATTTTTCAGCTGCTGTGTCCACATCCTCTCCGGATTTGTTGACTGCAGCAAGCAGGGATTCTGCCGGCCCCCACATAACGCTCATTTCAGGAATGTTGGGCATGGGGATAGCTTTTTCTGCGCTTTGCTTCATGGCAAGGATCATTTCATTGGATGCAACCTCCTTGTCGTCATAGGCCCTGCTGTTGGCAGGGGCGCAGTTGAATCCCTTGGCCAGCGTGATTCCGACTTCCTCCCCGGCGAGTACCTCCAGCACCTTTGTCACTGCTTCCTTTTTTGCTTCGGCAGCATATTTTAATACGCCGATACACTGAACACCGGAATACGGAATGAGGGAATTGCCGTTGGGAAGCGTAAAATCTGTCAGGGCTTTGACGCCCAAATCAATGCCGGCTTCCTTAATTCCGGATACCAGCCAGGGGCCGCCTATAATTGCCGCCGCTTTCCCTTCATTAAACAGGGCGGTTACCGTATTATAATCCCCGTCAGCCTGCAGCCTGGAAAACTTTTCATTGTATAGGATGGCGTCCTTTGTCGCCTGCGCATCCAGCCCCGGATTTCCATCCTTATCGATGACATAGCCGCCGAACCCGTTGATAAAGGGGGCCACATTATAAGTGTTGGAATGCTGGTTCACCAGCGCATAGGTTCCGGCTGCGGTATCCGTGTGAGCCGTCATATAGTCGTAAAGCTCCTCTGTGGTGGATGGAATCTCGCCTTCCCACAGCGCCTTATTATACATAAACAGCACGGTTTCATAATAAACCGGCATAAGATACTGTTCTCCCTTGTAGGTTGCGGCTTCAATTGTCATGGGCAGCAGATCAGCTTCCTTTTGGGCGCTTATCAGGTTCCCCACCGGCTCCAGAATACCCATTTCCGCGAAGCTGCCCAGCGAATCATGGGCAAACAGGTACATATCGGGGCCATTTTCAGCATCCGTGCCGTACAGCTTGATCTGTCCGGTCACATCGCTTTTCTTTTCAAATTTCAGGGTGATATTTTCCCCCGCCAGCGCTTCGTTCACCACATCCGCCAGCGCATTCATCATCGCTTCATCATTATCATGCCATGCGGTGAGGGTAACCGCCTCGCCCGGCTCCTGCTGTACCGGAGCCTCCTGTTGTACCGGAGCTTCCGGCTGGGAGGAGGCCTCCGTCTGTACGGCTTCTTTTTCCTCCGGCGCTGTATTTTCCGTGCCGGTCTGCGCTTTCTGTCCGCAGCCTGCCAGCACTCCTGCCGCCATGACACCGGTCAGAAGATAACACAATATCTTTTTCATTTCACGTCCTCCATTTCTGCGAAACCACTTTCCTGATTAACAATGTCCTTTGCTTACCCAAAACAACTTTTATTTCTCAAATAAGGATGCGCACCATTTATTTAAGTCATTTATAGCATTTATCGGCTCCCTTTTCTATCGGTTTTTGTAAAATACGTTGACTTTGTTAGGAAACCGCTATACTATAATTTTAAACTTATCACTTTTTCACAAGGAGGTTCCCATGGCCGTAACAATAAGCGATGTGGCAAAGGAGGCCGGTGTTTCCACCTCTACCGTTTCCAAGGTACTCAACAACTGGAGCTCGATTTCCCCCGCAACCTGTGAACGGGTGCACGAAGCCATAAAAAAGCTGCATTATACGCCCAATGCCAGGGCTGTCAGCTTTGCAAAGGGCGCGTCCCATAATATTCTCTTTTTATCCAGCCTGAAAAAAGAGGAGGCCTACCGCAACCCACATATGTTTGACATTCTCTGCGGCGTCCGACGAACTCTGGCGGAGCATGGATATACGCTGATGCTGACGGACTTCCCGGATACGGCCGAACCGCAGGAATATCTCACCGGGCTTATCGGGAAAGGGCTGGCAGACGGTATTCTCATCCATGGTTCCTGTTCCTTCCCGCAGCTCTCCAGGCTGCTTACGGAAAGCCGGTTTCCCCATATCCATATCGGCCATCCCGGTCCCGGAAGCCGTATGTGCTGGATCGACACAAACAACGGCCTGGCAGGGCAGTTTGCCGCGCAGCATATGCTGGAATGCGGCTATGAAAATGTCGCATTCATCGGTGAACGGCGCACGGGTCATATTTCCACCCAGCGGCTGAACGGTTTTCTGGGCGGTATGTATGACTATGGCTACAGGGTGCCTGACGAATACATCCGCTACACGGATTCCACCAGAGAGGATGCCTGCCGGCAGACACATGAGGTCCTTTCCCTGCCCGTACCTCCCCGGGCCTTCATCTGTGAAAATAATACGCTGGCGCTCGGCGTCGTCAAGGCTCTCCATGAAAGACAGCTGCAGATTCCCGATGAAGCCGCCTTCCTGACTTTCGACAGCTATCCCTATTCCTCCATTATTGATCCGGCGCCCACCGTCATTGACATTGATGTTTATGATCTGGGCGTCCAGGCAGCACAAATGCTGCTGCGCAAGCTGGAAAACCCTACTTTGCTGGTACAGGCCTATACCACGCTGCCGGTGCTCAGGCAGGGGTTGTCTACCGTACCGGCTTTTTAGTGAAGTTTTTCCATGGGCACGATATAAAAAAGATTCGCGGATATAACTGCCCGCGAATCTTTTTCTATTATACTTATATAAGGAATGCTCTGCATTGATGGGTACAGCGTCAGCCGTCCAGCCTGCGTACCATTGCAACATAAGAGTCGAGAACCATAACGCTTTCTACCTTCTTTTCAGAAGATAAATAAATAGTGACCGTAACGCCGTCCTGGAATTCCATTTTAGGATCAAAGGTATCGGTTAATTCATATTTCCCATTGTTATTTTTATAATAGGCGTTGCCGTCTTTATCGTTGTAGACGGTAAAATCATATTTATCATAATTGGTATCACCCAATGATAATCCGTTTAACAGGGAAACAGTGGAATCACCGTTAAAAGAGATGTAGGATAACAAGCCATCTGTGTAGCCAAGAGTGATATAGCCATAATCATAGGTATTATTTACCAGTTTGTATTCCTCATCCCCCATGATTTTCTCCACATCGGCGCGGCTCATGTACAGCTTAAGCTTATCTCCCGAGGGAAGCTTTACCCCGAACATTTTTTCTGCGGAGCTGCCTGAACAGGCGCCAAGGAACACTCCCAGCAGCAGTGCGGTAACCAGGCACAGCATTTTCTTTTTCATAATTTAACCCTCCATAGTTTATGAATTTATGTATCTACAGTATATCATACCATTGTTTAAGGAGAAAGCCAACCACAGTTTTACCATACATTTGTGGCAGGATTTCCCGTACTGTGACCAGGGGAGGCAGGACTGCGGGATATTTTAATTCAGCGGGAGGTCTTAGCGGGAGAGCCTGTTAGAGGAACCATCCTTTTCATTTTACCTTATTTCTTGAAATACATATGGAAAGCAGGTAAAATGAGTGCAATACAGGGGCGTAAATTACAGTAATCGAATGCAGGCGGAGAATGCAAAGCATGGACAGGAGGCAGATATGGCCCACAGGATTTATTATATTGAGGATGATGCGGGAATCGCGGAGGGAGTGGCCTTTTTCCTGCGAAGAAAGGGCTTTGAGGTGATAACGGCTGCTACGGTTGCGGAGGGGAAGCAGCTGCTGGGCAAGGGGCTGCCCTCCGTGGTGCTGGTGGACTGGAATCTGCCGGATGGCAGCGGAGAGGGGCTGTGCAGGTGGATAAGGGAAAAGTGGCCCATGCTGCCGGTGATTTTTCTGACGGTCAGGGGCGATACCAGGGACATTGTGAACGGTTTTCAGAAAGGGGCGGATGATTATCTGGTCAAGCCTTTTGAACTGGAGGTGCTGTATTCCAGAATCTGTGCGCTTCTGAGGCGGGCCGGGCAGGCCGGGGGAAGCTATTTGGTATGCGGCCCGGTTTCCATGGACAAAAATCAGATGAAGGTGTTTCTTAATAAGGAAGAAATCAGCCTGGGATCACTGGAATACCAGCTTCTTGCAGCGCTGCTGGAGCATAAAAACCATACGCTTACCAGGCAGAAGCTCCTGGAGCTTTTGTGGGATGCAAACGGAAATTTTGTAAATGACAATACCCTGACCGTTGCCATGAAAAGGCTGCGTGAGAAGCTGTCGAATCCGGCCTGTATCAAAACGGTGCGCGGTTTCGGATACCGTATGGAGGATGTGGAGGAATGAATAAGAAACAGTCGGTTATGGCGGCAGGTATTCTGGCGGTTTTGTGCTGCCTGTTTTGCAGCATGTGTGCGGGAGTGCTCCTGGCCCGGTATTTTGCGGCGAGCCAGAAGCGTATCCTTACGGAAGTCACGGCCGGCCTGGTGGAAGCATATCCGCAGGAGGAAAAGGAAATCATGCTTCTGGTAAAGAAGGGGCTGCAGCCGGCTGCACGGGAGGCAGAAAAAACGGCGGACTATCTGTCGGCATATGGATACCGGCTGTCGGATTTTGCTTCCGGTTATCTGAAGCGTTCCATAGGGGCGGCCTTTGCGGGCACGGCGGTGGTTCTGCTCCTGCTGGCAGGGCTGTATGGGCATGTGCAAAAGAAGAGGCAAAAAAGGGTCGGGGAGCTGACCGGATATCTGGAAAAAATAAACCGGGAGGGGACAGCCTCCATACTGCCTGACGCAGAGGATATGCTGGCCCCGCTGCAGGATGAGATATACAAAACGGTGACCGCCCTGCGTTTGGCCAGGGAAGCGGCGGTGCAGGAGCGGAAGAATTTTGCGGATAATCTGGCGAATATAGCGCACCAGCTGAAAACGCCGGTAGCTTCCCTTTCCATTGTGGCGCAGCTGATGGAAACGGACGGACAGGGGGGAGAGCGGGCGGTTTCGCTGAGAAAACAGACGGCGCGGCTGGAACAGCTGATTGAAGCGCTGCTGACCCTGTCCAGAATTGATGCGGGCGTGCTGCAGCTGGAAAAAAAGGAAGTGGATATTTTTACCCTGCTGGAGCTTTCAGCGGAGGGCGTGGATGAGATAATCCGCGCACGGAAAATCCGGGTGGATATCCCCAACCATCCCGATATTACGTTTCAGGGGGATATGGAATGGAGTATGGAGGCTTTTTCCAATCTGATAAAAAACTGTGCGGAGCATACGCCTGAGGGCGGCCGGATCATAATGGATTATACCTGTAATCCATTATATACCCAGATTATAATCCAGGATACGGGGGCGGGATTCGTCCCGGAGGAGCTTCCGCATGTGTTTGAACGGTTTTACCGGGGAAAGGATGCGGGAGAAAACGGGATCGGCATCGGCCTGTCCCTGGCGAAATCCCTGATTGAGATGCAGAATGGTTTCCTTACGGCGCAGAACCTGCCGGAGGGTGGGGCCTGCTTTATGGTTCGGTTTTATCATCACTGAGAAGGGGCGGCAGACAGTGGAAGGGAAATCGGGCAGCGGCGTGGAAAGCGGGCGCGTTGCTTTTGAAGGGAAGCGGCTTGTGAGGACAGGAAAGAGGCTGAAACAGGGCAGGGAAGCGGCTGAAACAGCGCCGGCAGCCTGCAGATTATGTCTGCGGCTGCCGGTTTTTTTTATTTCAAGAGAAAGCTTTGCGGTTTATTGTTAGGGAGAAAGTGGAGGCCTTTACTGATTTTTTGTAAAGCGCCGGGGAGACAGTTATTTTGCTGCCGTCTGAGCATATTCCGTATTTACCAGGTCGGTATAGGGAACCCTCTGGGAAAGCTCGCCGGATTCTTCCAGGATATTCTGCAGCAGGGTGAAGGCGTCCTCATCAAAAACCAGATTGTCCTTCCAGGTATCCTGATCATAATATCTGGTGACGATGGTGGTGATGGTTTCCTTGTCGGTTTCTTCAAACTGCGGCTGGATGGCTGCTGCAATTTCTTCAGGAGTGTGGCTCTTTACATAATCCATACCCTTCTGGAGGGCGTTGGTGAAGGACTGGATTACGTCGGGATGCGCCTCAATATAGCCCTTTTTCGCGGAAAAAGCGGTGTAAGGGACATATCCGGAATCCTCGCCCAGAGATGCTACCACGTAACCGTCGCCTTTGGCTTCCAGGGCGGTGGCATGTGGTTCAAATTCTACGGTAAAATCACCCTGCCCGCCGGAAAATGCGGCTGCGGTGGAACCGAAATCAATGCTCTGGTCAATTGTCAGGTCTGCCTGCGGATCGATGTCGTTCTTTTTCAGGATGTATTCGAAGACCATTTCCGGCATTCCTCCGGCCCTGCCGCCGAGAATGGTGGTGTTTTTCACCATATCCCAGGAGAAGTTGTCAATCGGCTCCCTGGCTACCAGGAAGTTGCCCGCGCGCTGGGTCAGCTGTGCGAAGTTTACCACATAGTCCTCCGTGCCGCCCAGATAAGTATAAATGGAGGCTTCAGAGCCCATAAAGCCGATGTCGGCTTCGTCTGTAAGTACGGCGGTCATGGTTTTATCGGCTCCAAAGCCGGTAACCAGCGTGAGGTCGATGCCCTCCTGGGCAAAATATCCTTCTTCGATGGCCACGTACATCGGCGCATAAAAAATGGAATGGGCTACCTCATTCAGCGTAACCTCCGTCATTGCTTTATCCGGCGTATCCTTGGCGGTTTCCTGCTTCTTACCACAGCCTGCAAAGGTAAAGACAGCCATGGCAAGAACCAAAGTAAATGCGAGAATTCTTTTTTTCATAAATCCCTCCATAGGTTTGATGGTATATTGTATGAAAAAAAGCGCGGAAGGTGCTTCTTTTTTGGCTGGTATGGCTGTACAGCCGCTTTTTTGGGGGGAAGCGCCGGCTTGACAGCTAAGGAGGGATTGGGGATAATGATAGAAAAGAGCGGAAAAAAGTCACTTGTGGATTGGGGCAAAAAGCTGCGGGGGGACTGGGCGGTTACGGAAAAAGGAAGCTGGGCGGGAAAATGGCAGGATTTGCAGATTGGCGGAAAAAAGCGGGCGGGATGTGTGAAAAAGCCATGCAGGCCGTCGCAACAGTGTATCTTCTGGTTGCGGCCTGTATGGTGCCGCTGTATATGCATGACGGATATTATGGGCTTGGGACGGCAAAATTCCAGCTTTACCGGAATGTGGGCTTCATGGCGCTGCCCTTGATGGTGATTTTTGCTGCGGTAAAAGCGGCGGGTGGCTGTAAAGGGGGACGCCGGAGTCTCTGGGGCAGGGAAAAAGGCGGGAATGGGACGCTGCCGGGCATTTGGATTAAGGACAAGGCCGGAACCTGGCTGCCGGAGCTTTTTCTTCTGGCTTATGGCGCTGCGGTGATACTTTCTTTTTGTCTTTCTTCCTATAAAAAAGAGGGATTGTTTGGGGCGGAGGGCTGGTATATGGGGCTTTTTTCCCAGATGAGCTTTCTGGCGCTTTATTTTTATTATGCGTATGTCTGGAAGGCGGAAAAAGAAGCGGTTGGGGTGATTCTGGGAGTTTCCGGCGGGATTTGCCTGTTGGCGGCGCTGAACCGGTTCGGCTTTTGGCCGGTGGATTTCCGGGGAAGGTCGGATACGACGCTTTCCACTATTGGGAATGTGAACTGGCTGTGCGGGTATCTGTCGGTGCTGCTGCCTGTGGGGACCGCGGTGTTCTGGGGAAGCCGCAGGGAAGGGCAGAACGGCGGAAAATGCAGGGAAGGGCGGAAAGGCAGAAAATGGCTGCAGGCGGGAGCGGGGGCTTTCACGGCGGCGGCTTTTCTGTGTACGGCTGTGCAGGGGAGTGACAGCGGTTTTCTGATCATAGGGACGGCGCTGTGGGTGCTGTTCCTGATTTCCTGCAGGGACGGAGCGGGAATGTCCGCATTCCAGGATGTGTTTCTGACGGCTTCGGGCGCTGTTTTCGTGGGGCTGCTGGGACTGCGGGTGTTTCGGGGGACTGTGGAAGCGGGCAGCGGGATAACGGGGATCGTTTTGTATGGCGCGGGGGCGGTTACGGCGGCTGCGTTTGCGGGACGGCTCTGGTGGAAGAAATGCGGCGGGACGGAGTGCACTGGGGAGCGCTCTGGAATGAAAAAAGGCGGGATGGAGCGCAGCGGAGTAAAAAAAGGCAGGACGGGGAACGACAAGTCTGCAGATGCCGTACAGCAGGGGAGGCGTCTTTCCCTTATGCGGAAAATGGGCGTGCTGCTGCCGGCGGCGGCAGCGGTGATCTGTGCGGGACTTCTGGCGGCCGGTACGCTGGGAGGGGAAGGGATGAAGGAAAGCCTGCCGTCCATTTTTATTTTCAATGAGGAGTGGGGGAACGGACGGGGCGGTATCTGGAAGGAGTGCCTGGAAATATGGTGGGAACAGGACATTGCCAGGAAGGTGTTCGGCGTGGGGCCGGACTGCCTGAAGGCCTTCCTTTATGCGGAGCAGGGGGGCAGGCCGCTTCTGACGCAGATTTATGCGGATGCGGTCCTGACCAACTGCCATAACGAGTGGATGACCTTGCTGATGGACACCGGGCTGCTGGGACTCATTGCCTATGTGGGCTTCCTGGTCAGCGCTGCGGTGCGTTTCCTGCGTAAGGGCGGAACTGCAGGGGCGGCGGGAGCGTTGGCAATCATTACCTACACAGTTCATAATATGGTTAGTTTTCAACAGATTACGAGCACACCCCTCCTTTTTCTTGCGATAGGACTGGCATGGAACAGTGGTTGTATAAAGCGGGAGAATAGAGTAAAATGAGGATAAAGAGTAAAAGGCCTTCAATAGTGAGGAGGGTGAACAGCTACAAAGATTTATGGAAAAAGGGGAGCGTCCGGCCGGCTGGCCCGGAGGCGTGCAACGGGAAAGGGTAAGGTGTTGCTATGAAAAAAGGAAAGAAATGGCTGATGTATTTTGCGGCAGCGGTGCTGCTCACAGTGGTGATTCCCATTACGGCCGGGGCCTCAGGCTCGGCCAGCGGCAATTCGGCCAGCGGGAATGCGCCGGCGCCCACAAAGCCCAATGTGGTGCAGATGAGTACCGGAATTAAGCTGAATTCCACGGTGCCTACCTATTTTTATGCGGACACGGTAAAAGGGGTCATCATCCTTTCGCCGGACGGTATGGTGAAAACGGCTGCCGGGCTGACGGATGCCCAGATAAAGAACGGTGCGGGCCTTTATTTTTCCGTAACGGAAGGAAAGACAGGGCCGCAGGCCAGGCAGGCGGTGTTCCTCACTGCAGCCATGAACGGAAGAAACGTGATATCCATGCTGGATGTGCAGCTGACTAGCAATGCTGGCGGGAAAACTAACATCATAAGCCGGACGCTCGCTCCTGTGGTGCTGACCATCGGCGTGCCGGATCAGTTCCAGGCCTGGAATAATTTTCAGGTAATCAGTATTGCAAACGGCTCCATTGAGGTGCTGCCGGATCTGGATGTGGATCCGAGGACGGTGACGGTGGCCACAAGCAATTTTGGCGTGCTGGCGCTGGTTTATTAAGTACAGTTGGACGCCGTATATAGAGCGGTTCGCGGCGGGCAGGCTGCCGGGAGGTGATTCCCGGCAGCTTTTTCCGGCTTTCCCAACCGGCTTGGCAGACTGGTTTTTTATAAAAAATTCCCCTTTTTTCTATCGACATCGAATGCATGTTCCGATATAATAGAGAGCATGGATTTACGGAAGAGGCGAGAATGGAGAAATAATATGAGCATTTATGATACTTTGAATGAAAGGCAGCAGGAGGCGGTCTACCACACGGACGGCCCGGTGCTGATACTTGCCGGTGCGGGAAGCGGGAAGACCCGCGTGCTGACCCACCGCATTGCTTATCTGATAGAACAAAAGAGGGTGAACCCCTGGAATATCCTGGCCATTACCTTTACCAATAAGGCGGCGGGGGAAATGCGCGACAGAGTGGACGATATCGTGGGCTTTGGCTCGGAGAGCATCTGGGTATCCACCTTCCATTCCACCTGCGTCCGTATTCTGCGCAGATACATAGAACGGCTGGGCTACGGGAATAATTTCACCATCTATGATACGGACGATACGAAAAATATTATGAAGGATATCTGCAAACGTCTGCAGATAGATACCAAGACGCTGAAGGAGCGGACGCTGTTATCCGTCATTTCATCGGCAAAGGACAGCCTGATCTCCCCGGTGGAATATGAGCTGAAGGCCATGGGGGATTACACGAAGCAGAGGGCGGCGCAGGTTTATAAGGAATATCAGGAGGTTCTGCATAAGAATAATGCGCTGGATTTTGACGATTTAATCGTAAAGACAGTGGAGCTGTTTAAGACCTGCCCGGATGTGCTGGATTATTATCAGGAGCGTTTCCGTTATATCATGGTGGATGAGTACCAGGATACGAATACGGCCCAGTTTGAGCTGATACACCTGCTGGCGGGCAAGTACCGGAACCTGTGCGTGGTGGGCGATGATGATCAGTCCATCTACAAGTTCCGCGGGGCCAATATCAGCAATATCCTGGATTTTGAAAAGGTGTTTCCTGAGGCGGAGGTTATCAAGCTGGAGCAGAATTACCGTTCCACGCAGACCATCCTGGATGCGGCCAATGCGGTGATCCGTAATAACGTGGAGCGTAAGGAGAAGGCGCTGTGGACGGAAAAGGGAGAGGGCGACCAGATTCATTTCCGCCAGTTTGACACCGCCTATGAGGAAGCCGAATTCATTGCAGGTGAAATCGGAAAGAAGAAAAAATACGGGAAAGCGGAATTCAGGGACTGCGCGGTTCTTTACCGCACCAACGCACAATCCCGTATTCTGGAAGAACGTTTTATTATGGAAGGCATTCCCTACGATGTGGTGGGCGGGGTTAATTTTTACTCGCGCCGGGAAATCAAGGACATGCTGGCATATCTTAAGACCATTGACAACGGGCGGGACGATCTGGCGGTAAAGCGCATCATCAATGTTCCCAGGCGGGGAATCGGCGCAACCACCATCCTGCGTGTGCAGGAATATGCGGACGCCAGGGGACTCAGCTTCTATGATGCGCTCCGGGAAGCCGATCAGATTCTGAGCATCGGAAAAAGCGCGGCAAAGCTGAAGCCCTTTGTAATGATGATCCAGTCCTTCCGCAGCAAGCTGGAATATTACAGCCTGCAAGAGCTGATGAACGATATTATCGAAACCACGGGCTATGTGAAGGAGCTTCAGGAATCGGACGAGGAGGATGCGGAGGATCGTATCCAGAATATCGACGAGCTGGTAAGCAAGGTGGTGGCTTATGAGGACAGCCATGACGACCCCTCCCTGAGCGAGTTTTTGGAAGAGGTGGCGCTGGTGGCCGATATTGACGGCGTGGATGCGGAGGATAACCGGGTGCTTCTCATGACCCTGCATTCCGCGAAGGGACTGGAGTTCCCCCATGTATACCTGGCCGGACTGGAGGACGGCGTGTTCCCCAGCTACATGACAATCACCTCCGACGACCCTTCGGCAGTGGAAGAGGAACGTCGCCTGGCCTATGTGGGAATCACCAGGGCCAAGGAGGATCTGACGATCACCTGTGCCAAACAGCGCATGCTGCGCGGCGAGACGCAGTACAACCCGGTCAGTCGGTTTGTCCGGGAGGTCCCCGGGGAATTGCTGGATAACAAGCCTCAGATATTCAAGAAAAAAACGGATTTTGAGGAATACAGGGAGACGCCGGAAAGCCGCGCCAGGTTCCAGACGGCCCCTTACGGCGGCAATTATGCGGGCGCGCCCTCCCAGGCGGCGGACTGGCGGCCGAAAGCTGTGGTAAAGCCCAAACGGACCGATCCGGAAAACAAGCCCTTTATTGCCCAGGGCATCGGCAGCCTGGCCGGAGTAGCAGGACTGAGCAAGGGGGCAGGAACCAAACAGGCCAGTTTGGAATACGGTATTGGTGACAGGGTGCGCCATATTAAATATGGAGAAGGAACCGTGCTCAACATTGTGGACGGACCGAGGGACTATCAGGTCACCGTTCTTTTTGATAAAGCGGGCCAGAAGATCATGTATGCCGCTTTTGCAAAGCTGAAGAAGATATAAGGGGAAGCCGCTTTTGGAGAACCGGTTTGTTGTGCCTTGACGGCCGGATTATATTTTTTCCCGGGCATCGTAACGTATCGGTTCAGTAAACTGAACTGATATATGGATACGACAAGTTCATATTTATTTCATGAAAAATTTATAGTAAAGCAATGTAAAAAGTGGTATGATAAGAACAGTATTTAAGCATACTAGTAGCAGGGAAGAAAGGATGGTTTGCATGGGAAAGCTGGATGAGGTATTAGAAATGATGAAAGTAAACGAACTCCTTGGCAAAAAAGAAGAAAAGAAAGACAATGGGAATACAGTTCTCTGGATTCTTGCAATTATCGGAGCCATTGCGGCGGTAGCAGGAATTGCATATGCGGTGTACCGTTATCTTACTCCTGATTATCTGGAAGATTTCGACGACGATTTTGATGATGATTTCGACGACGAATTTTTTGAAGATGAGGATGAAGAAGGCACCGATACAACAGAAGATACTGCCAAGGCAGATGATGCCGGGAATGATGAAGAAACAAGTGAAGAATAAGTAAAGTATCGACAGGAGACGGGATGCTGAGGCATCCCGTTTTTTAGGCGTTTTATTAATGTTTATGTAATTGTGATGTAATGGGACAGTTATGAAGTTTATTATACAGAATGGAAGAAGTGAGAGGGCGATATGAAAAAAGGTCAGGTCAGAGAAGGAATCGTACGGGACGTGAAGTTCCCCAATAAAGGAAATGTGGAATTGCTGCCTTTAAAAGACAGGGAGGAAGGAACGGCTCCGGGAATGTCCGCGGCAGAAACCTTTGCGGCGGAAGCGTCTGCAATGGGAATTTCCACAACAAAAATGGCTTCTGCGGCTGAGTACTGCACGGTAAAAAATGTGCTTCCCGGACAAAAGCTTTCCGTGATGATAACAAAGGTACGCAAAGGAAAAGGAGAGGGACGTGTGCTGGAGGTGCTGGAGCAGGCGCCCGATGAGGTGGAAGCGCCCTGCCCCCATTTCGGAAGCTGCGGCGGCTGTACATATCTGGCGCTTCCTTATGAAAAGCAGCTGGCGCTGAAGGAAAAGCAGGTAAAGGAGCTTTTGGACAGCGTGCTTTGCAGGCAGGAGGAGCCATGGGTTTGGGAACCGATAAAAGCAAGCCCGAGGCAACTGGGCTACAGGAACAAGATGGAATTTTCCTTCGGGGACGAGGTAAAGGACGGCCCCCTGGCATTGGGAATGCATAAGAGGGGGAGTTTTTATGATATTGTATCTGTGAGGGACTGCAGGATTGTGGATGAGGACTACCGGAGGATTCTTAAGGGGACGCTGGACTATTTTACCGCGGAGAAGGCGGCCTTCTTCCACAGGCTGACGCATCAGGGGTATCTGAGGCATTTGCTGGTGAGAAAGGCTTCCCATACCGGGGAGATATTGATTGCACTGGTTACTACAACGCAGGAAAACAGGGATCTGGCTGCATTCCGGGACATGCTTCTGGGACTGCCGCTGGAGGGAAAAATTGCGGGAATTCTTCATATTGAAAACGATTCCGTGGCCGATGTGGTGCAAAGCGACCGGACGGAAGTGCTTTATGGGCAGGATTATTTTTATGAGGAGCTGCTGGGGCTGAGGTTTAAGGTATCGGTATTCTCCTTTTTCCAGACAAACAGCTATGGCGCGGAGGTGCTGTACCGCACGGCCCGGGAGTACATCGGAGAACTGAAAAAGGAAGGCTGTGTGGTGTATGATCTTTACAGCGGTACCGGAACCATTGCGCAGCTGATGGCGCCGGTGGCGGAAAAGGTGATTGGCGTGGAAATCGTGGAGGAGGCTGTGGAGGCTGCGAAAAAGAACGCACAGCTGAACGGGCTTAATAACTGTGAGTTCATCGCCGGTGATGTGCTGAAGGTGCTGGATGAGATTGAAGAAAAACCGGATTTTATTATCCTGGATCCGCCCAGGGACGGGATTCATCCCGGGGCGCTGCAGAAGATTATCAGATATGGGGTGGAGAGGCTGGTGTATATATCCTGCAAGCCTACCAGTCTGGTACGGGATCTTGAGGTGTTTCTTGGGAACGGATATGCGGTCAGGAGAGCGGTTGCTGTGGATCAGTTTCCGTGGACTTCCGGGATTGAGACAGTGGTAATGATGGAGCGTTGTGGTTTGTCTGGGAAAAATCAAAATAAACTACAGGATGTTACAGGTGAAAACTGAAAAAGACTTAAAATGAAGCTGAAAACAGGCAAAAAACGGTATTTATTTTTCCTGTTTTGATGATGGTTTGCTGCTTTAGGCTTTGTTTTTATAGAAAGACTAAAAAACAAGGAGAATATATAAAATCTATTTTATGGAAATTCGATAATCAGGAATTGCGTTGTATGGGTAAAAAGCAGGCATGTATAATTAAATATATGGCTGCTTTTTTGGATGAATTATGACTAAGCCATTAATGCTGGCTGTAGATAATAATGGCTCTAATAAATTTTGGAAAGGATTTATATTCAACGGTGCCGTGTGTTCCTCAAAAGCTAAGATAGTTTTAAAACAGTATAGAAAATTTGTAAGACAAAAATGAGATATATAAGATTAAGATAAGAGGCGGCTAAGTGAAATGTTTCACATGGCCGTTTCCTTTAGTTAGTGTATAAATGGGAACCAGGAAAGGAGGTGATGTCACTCAGCCTATGTAGAGCAGCATAAGACAAATTCAGAGAAAGGAAAATTCTTATGTATGAAGTATGCATTTATACAAAAGACATTACCTATAACCCGAACTACGATGGCTATGCCATCAGTCTGCAGCCTCAAAAGCAGAAATCGAAGATGCCTTACAACGGACCCGGGTGTGGGGGAAAAATAACTATGTCCTGGAGTTCTTTTCTGGCCGAAGTTTCTTATCCCTTTCTTAGAAAATTGTGAACCTACGATAGAAGAAGCTAATGTCTTGGCAACAGGTATTTTTACTTTTGATGAATTTAATATATATAAGTACGAAGCGGTGATCCGCTTCCTGCCGGAACTGACTATGAGAAGTCTTATTAATGCCGCATTTAGTTTGGAGCGTTTCGAATTTTATGCAGGAATACATTCAGTAGAAGAACTGGGAGCGTTTGCTATAGAAATGGATATTCTTCCTGTTCTTGAAAGCCTTCCAGAAGAAATTTACGACTTGCTAAGTGAGAAAAAAGTAGGAACATATATGGTTGAACAGGAAAACGGGGTTTTTACAGAGGAAGGGTATTGTTTTCGGTTTGAAGAAGGATGGAATGATGTTTATGATGAAAAGATACAGAACTTTAAAGAAGAATCCAACTGTCCCATTTTGATATGTTTGGAAGTCGGAGAAAAAGGCGGGTATCGGGAAGCTTGGATTGGCCTGCCATACAGAGAAGAATCAATTAGAGAGAGCAGGGAATATCTATCAGCTGAAATTGGTGGGGAATGCAGATTTGAAAAAGTCCAAAGTGTTATTTCACAATTAGAAAAGATGAGATTTAGTTTTCAGGATATAGAAAAGCTGAATCTGCTGGCACAGTCTCTTTTGGAGGAAGAGGGAAAAAACATATGGAAATACAAAGCATTACTGGAAAAGAAATCACCTGCCAGCGTTGAAGAACTCATAGAACTGAAGGTATCCTTCAAGTCATACGTGACTTCTGGGATGCCTTCTTTTTTTGATATTCGTTGGCCAAGGTTGATAAATATAGGGGGATGTTAAATAATGAAATATTTATGGATTATATTATTTCTTATTTTAATCGGTGCGAATGGTATAACTACTGAAGCGGTAGAAGAAGTGGGAGTGATTAATCAGGGCACAAAAGGCCAGTTATAAGTACGAATGCGATACTGATTACAGAGGGTAATATATATGACAAATCTGTTGATAATTTGATGAATGCATACTTGAAGGTACCGGAAAAGATTAGAAAGGTCTATGAGGGTGAAGGATTTAAGATAAAGATGTCAGAAGAATATATTTTAATGAAAGAAACAAGATAAGCTTTTATGCAGAAGAAAATGATAGGGAGTTTTTTGCTGAATCTTTTAGATTATATATAAAATCTCCTCAATTGCTTCAATTAATATCAATTAATAGTTACACAATGATTTTGGAAGCAATTAATAGTTTTAATTTTGTTGCATAACAAAAAGATTATGGTTATATAAAAAGAATAACTACTATAATGACACACTGATATTTATATTTACTATCGCCTCTGAATAGGTGGGGAGGAATTCTGTATTTAGCATCATGCTCATGTGCGGTAAAATGACACAATAATATAAAATACAGTCCTCCTCTGTTGTGTAATTTAAAATGAATTTTATGGAAGTTCATCAATGTGTTCAAAAAGAAAATCAATGAAATATTTACTTGCTATCGGCAAGGAATTTTTATCTTTCATAATTATTCCGATTTTCCGAGTGAGTGCAGGTTTGATTTGGAGAATAGCGACCCTATAATTCGTTTTTCTCAAAACCAACTCCGGTAAAATACTAACACCTAATTCCGACTCAATCATAGATAAAATAGAGTAATCATCATGAACGCATAGCCGGATAACGGGTTCCAGGCCAGCCTGCTTAAAGGCTTCCATCGGTTCGCTAAGCGCCCCTTCCTCTAACAACAAAAAAGGTTCTTTGGCTAGATTTTCCAATGTAATATATGATTTCTGTGCCAAAGGATGGGTTACGGGTAAAACCGCCCGAAGCTCACCACTCTTAATAAATTTTGTTTTAACGCCGGGAATAGCGTCAGGATTTACAAAGCCAAAATCTGCTTCTCCGGTCCGCACCCATTCGGGAATAGACGTATAATCTCCTTGGTGAAGTATAAATTGCACATTAGGATAAATTTCTTGAAATTGTTTGATTAAACCGGGAAGCCAGTGACAAGAAATGCTTGATATGGTTCCTATACGGATAATTCCACTATCTAATCCCTTAATTTCTTTTGCAATTTCCAGCATGGACTGATACCCGGCAACAGTTTTCTGAATGGAGGGAAAAAGTCGTTCCCCCTCCAAAGTCAGGTGAATTCCATATCTGGAACGATAGAGCAATTTAATAGACAGTTCTCTTTCCAGTGAAGAAATCATTTGGCTCATGGCAGGTTGCGTATAGCCTAATACATCGGCGGCTTTTGTAAAACTGCCGAGTTCAACTATTTTTTGGAGTGCAATATATCTGTTCATTTTTAAAATTACCTTTTTGCATGTTAATATAATAAACATTAATTTTACTTATTTTTAAGCATAGTATATACTGGCAGAAAGAAAAACTCAAGGAGGTAAAAATGTGTCTTTTGAAAATGTGAAACAATACTTTGAAAATATTGGCTTGGGTCAACGAGTAATTGCACTTGCAAATTCGAGTGCAACAGTTGAAGAAGCTGCAGAAGCAGTTGGCTGTCAGCCTATGCAAATTGCTAAGACCTTAGTGAAGTACTCTGCTTTTTCCGGGTGGATAGATGTTTGCAAAGATTGGTTTATAAATAATTAGCAGGAGGGAATGTTAAATGGAAATAAAGCAGTATGTTGTTGATGCATTTACAGATAAGGTTTTCAAAGGAAATCCCGCTGCTGTCTGCATTCTGCCGGAGTGGATTCCCGATATGTTAATGCAGAATATAGCGCAAGAAAATAATCTTTCAGAAACTGCATTTACCGTAAAAAGGGAGAACATATATGAACTGCGCTGGTTTACACCAGGCGGTGAAATTGACTTATGCGGTCATGCCACTTTGGGTACGGCATATGTATTATTTCGTTTTATTGAAAAAGACAGTGGTAGCATTTCTTTTCAAACAAAAAGCGGTCAGCTCATTGTAAAAAAGGTAAATGATTTATATGAAATGGATATGCCGGCTTATCCGCTTACAGAAGTTCCAGTCACAGATGAAATGGAATTGGCAATCGGTTTTCGCCCGTCAGAAGCGTGGTTAGGGCGGGACTTAGTGTGTGTAATGGCGGATGAACAGCAGGTTTTACAGGCTATGCCAAATGAAGAAAGACTGAAAGAATTGGACGGTCTTTTACTCCAACTTACGGCAAAAGGCACAACTTATGATTGTGTTACCCGAAGTTTTGCACCTAAGCTGAATGTATTAGAAGATCCCGTGTGTGGTTCCGGTCATTGTCATGTTATACCTTTGTGGGCTAACAAGATTAAAAAAAGGGAATTGATTGCATTCCAGGCATCTAAAAGAAGCGGAGTTCTTTATTGTCGCATTGAAAACGATAGAGTAATATTAGCTGGTAAAGCTATCCTTTATTCTAAAGCAGAAATTTATGTATCGTAGACTTGAATAAATATGGCAGTCATAATTTTTATAATAAAATGCCCGGAGAAGAAACCACCATCCTCTTTCTTCTCTGGGTATTTATAATTGACACTTTATATAAATGATATGGGCTAAATTTTGCCCATATCATTTTTAAGTAAATAATTGCTGGAATTTGTTAGTAAAAGTGTAAAAAGTATTAATAAACATGGACAATGTTCTTCTACGGCAAGCTATATTTTTCAGGTTATCAAAAATTTCAATATTATATTATATTATCTACGACGAGCTTTCCATGATCGTAATAAATATCATCATCTGCAGTTATTTCCCTTATAACTTTTGCAGGACTGCCTACGGCGACTACATTGGCGGGAATATCTTTGGTTACAACAGAAGCAGCACCAATCACAGAATTATCTCCAATATGTACTCCAGGCAGAATTGTAACATTAGAAGCAATCCAAACATTTTTTCCAATATAGACAGGTTTGTTATAACCGTAACCCTCAGTACGAAGTTTAAGGGAAATTGGATGCATTGCAGTAATAATGGTCACATTAGGTGCAAGTAGTGTTCCGTCACCAATATAGATATTTGCATCATCTACAAAGGTAGCATTAAAATTCACATATACATTTTTCCCAAGATGTACATTATGCCCACCCAGCATCGCATGGTAAGGAGCCTGAATATAAGTACCCTCTCCAACCTCTGCAAATAATTCTCTTAAAATATGTTGTTTTTCCTTTTCGGCATCTTCTGTGTAACCCAATGTATTAAATCTTTCCATTTGTCGCAGTGCCTCATTAAAATGGAATCCTTCATCGGATAATTCCATCACTTTGTACATCTTACCGGAATTTACGATTCCTTCATAATCGGTCATTTAATAACCTCCTCTAAAACCATATTTTTATTGTGTTCATTATACATTGTGTTGTCATTTTTGGAAATACATTTTTTATTTTGTAACGTAATAGCTGACTTGGTGATGAAATTGGGATTGAAATGATAGTAGAGACCAGAAATGGAGAACAGAAACTGGGGAATCTGTTCCACTGTATTTGATGGTGCAAAAGCTCTATTATTTATATGTGTATGAACCTGGCGCTTGGTGTGCAATTGACGGAGCACAGATATAAAATTATTGACTAATGGATAAAAAACAACAGGTTATGAAGAGAGTTTATGTAGTCGGAGTTGATAATAATAGTTGCTACTTAGCCCCTTATTATGACAACAAAGGTACAATTCTGGACTAACATTTATCACAGGGACGATGCCGGATGAACGAGCCACCGTTTATTTTTATTATCTGTAGGGTAGTACGAATTGGGCATGTATTGCAGCATTTAGAAAACAAGAATTCTGGTAGCTCACACTGTTAAATACAGGAACAAGTAATTAGGATGCCTTATAATACCCCCAAAAAAAGCTAATATCTATGACAGTTACTGAACATAAGCCTATGTTTTTATGATTTATATCAGTGCATCTTTTTTTGTAGGCAGTAGGAGATACACCAACGCTTTTTTTAGCAGCACAAAAAATACTGGTAGATGAAAAACCAGATTCGTAATATATATCATTCACTGACATATTGGTTTCTAGTAGTTTCCCTTTTCTCAAATCTGGTCCTCTCAAATATGTTTCCCAATATCTGGCTCACCTGCATATTGATATAGTCTCACTGCCGAACGCCTACCACCAGGTCCTGACATTTTCATCTATTGCATTCTCCGATTCATGTTCTTTGGTAAACGATGAAGCAAACATTGCCTTTTTATAATTCAGCAAATACCATTCTGGCTCTGCCCAGGGATCCATTTTTTTCTGTTCTATCTTTATTGGCCAGTCCTCATAACGTTGGTTGCAGAATAATTCCCCATCGCAATCGATTCCGGCAGGCCAGATGCCTAGACGACGTTCAAACTGGTGATTGACACTAATCCGCAGAGTAGACGCGTGCCAGAGGTTACCATATTGGTCCTTCATGGTGGAACAATGCCCTGCCCCCGGGAAAAAAACGCCTGGTTTAAAGCTATAGGGATTGTTTTCGGCCAGAACAAAGGGTCCCAGTGGATTATCCGAAATATAGACACCATCACAGTAAACATTGAATTGTGTTTCTGGTGAAGCATATTGCAGATAATTTTTTCCCTGGAATTTATTCATCCATGCCCCTTTAATATAAGGAGCATCACGGAGCATATCTTTCATCAGTTCTGCTATTTCCTGTGGTACGGTCTTTTCGTCCGCAATACCTGCAGCTTTCAGAGTTCCCTGATAGCATTCTATAAGTTCATCGTTATTGCAAGGCAGTGTAGTATTATCCTCGCCAATCCGCTCAAAGCCCTTTTCTGACGGGTTTCCCCAAATCACCCCTGTTTTCATACTCATGGACCGCATAAGTACCGGATCCAATGCCATTCCATAGATTGGATCCTTACAGGAAAGTCCCCAGTATAAAAAAAATTTCCATCACCATCTCTAAAAAAGACTGGGATCAGAAAAAGCAAAGCTTCCCGGAATCATTTCATAAGGATCATTCAGAATATCTTTTGTCCGATAGAGAAGGGATACATGATACCCGTTGGATATTAAAAGGGGCAACAGATCGGGGCAATTGTTTTCTGCTACAGGATAAATCAAAGGTGAAATCTGACTTCCCTAAATTTTGAAATCTGGAAGGATAGCAGACAAAATTTTTACTTTTTTACAGAAACTGTTTCACGGTATTCTCTTGGAGTCATTCCACCATGCAACTTGAATAAGCGAATAAAATTAGCCTCATTAGGAATGCCAACAAGCATTCCTATTTTATATGCGGGAATAGATGATGTGGCGAGCAGTAATTTTGCCTGTGAAATTCGTAGGTATATTAAATATTCTTTTGGGGAAAACGAAGTATAACTTTTAAATTCACGGCATAGATGATACTTACTCATACCAGAAAAAGAAGCCAATTCATCCAAAGTCAAGGGCTTTGCAAAATTGCTTTCCATATATTTTTGCAGATATCTGATATATTCAGCTTTTTTTTCAGAAGTATTGGAGTGGTTCTGTTGTTTAGTGATATGAAGCAGTAAATTTTCGATTCCATTGGATACCAGCCATTCCCGATTTGAAAGTGCATTGGTATGGTTGTATAGTATCTGTTCCAGCAGAGACTGGAATTCATTTTTCCCTAGAAGATGATAGACAGGACATCTGTCTTTGAAATATTCATTATACAAAAAATTGGAACTACCACCTGTAAAATGTAGATCGGAATGCTGCCAGTTATCACAAGTACTGTGATAATAGTGAGCCTTTTTGCAATCTATGAGAAATGCATCGTTTTTACCAAGAGAATATTTCTCCCCTTCATATTCAAGTTCCCCGCTTCCTTCGTAGGTGAACAACAAAAGGTAAGAATCATAATTCTTTCTTCTTGTAAAATAAGAGGCATCCACAGACAAATAAGTAAAAATTTGGATATATATAAAATGCTCTTTGTTATTGTCTGAAATCGGAAAATCAGACAGGCCCTGACAGATACCGTGAATCATATAATCCACATCGTTGGTCTGGTAGGGAAAATTAAAATTCTCAGTTTGGATGGATGGAGTGTTGTTTTTATCTGAATATGATTGGATTTTCCGAAAGTGCTTAGGCGATTTAAGCCGGCTGTCTATTTCCAGTTCAAAGGAAGGGAATTGTATTTTATCAAACATAATGTAATGTTCTCCATTTTTATAGAATGAATAAGCAAGTTTCAATAGTATCTTAGCAACAATGAGGATTGTTGTCAATTATATGCCAAGTTATAATGCAAATAAGCAATAGGATTTTAATTGGAATACTAGGATAAAGGAGAGCAGGAAATGAAAAGACTGGGAGTAACAAGCTTAAAAACCCTTCATATGTCGGAACCGTTAGGAATTGATGTAAAACCATATTTTTCATGGGTAGTTAAAAGTGAGGAACGGAATACTGTGCAGGAAGCTTATCAGATTGTTGTTGTTGACGAGGAAAAAAAGCAAGTTTGGGACAGTGGGAAAGTTAAGTCAGATCAGGAATCATTCATTACATATTGTGGAAAATCTCTTAAAAGCTGCATGAAGTACATCTGGAATGTGGAAATCTGGGATAATCATGGAAATAAAGCAAGCGCGGAGAGCTTTTTTGAAACAGCGTTATTATCCAAAAACGAATGGAAAGCACAGTGGGCAGAGTCTCCGTTCAAACGCAACAAGGCAAAAAAAGGGTTTGGAAACCAGGAACCGGCGACACATTTCCGAAGGAAGTTTGCATTAAGGAGTAAGCCGGTTAAGGCACGCGCCTATGTGACTGCTCATGGAATTTATCAACTTTCTGTGAACGGTACCAGATGTGACGGACGAGAATTGGCTCCAGAGCATACTGTATACGAAAAATATTTATGTTATCAGACCTATGATATTACAGAATATCTTACTTCCGGCAGTAACACGCTTGGAATGTATGTAGGGGATGGATGGTATTTAGGGGCGCAGTCACTACCGGATATAAAGAATATGAAACATGCTCATGCTGTATTATTCCAGGTACATGTTACATATGAGGATGGAAGCTGCGAAGTTATATGTTCCGATAATAAGGTAAAAGCTGCTTATGGTGCAGTGCAATGTTCTGATTTATATGCAGGAGAAAAATATGATGCTAATCAGAAAAAGAGTGGATGGGATACACCGGCTTATAATGACGCGGAATGGTCTGTATGCAGGATTGGTGAGTATGGTTATGCTAATCTCATAGCACAGTTGGGAAATCCAGTCAGGCATATTATGGAACTTCCGGCAGTTAATGTTAGGAAAAGTCCGGCTGGAGAATGGATTATTGATTTTGGCCAGGTTCTTGCCGGAAAAGTTAGAATGAAGATTAATGTAAAAGCGGGAACCCAAATTGTATTGGATCACTGTGAAGTGTTGGATTCCAAAGGGAATTTTTTTAATAATATTATAGGTCTCGGCGGTGTTGGAATGGGGGTTGATCAGAAAGATGAGTATATATCTGATGGAGAAGAAACAGTGTATGAACCTTTGTTCACTTTTCATGGATTTCGCTATGTCAGAGTAACAGGAGTCGGAGAAATTAAAAAAGAAAATTTTACAGCCATTGTTTTATCATCTGATGGGGAAAATGTGGGGGAATTTTACTGTTCAGATGGAAGGCTCAACCGATTATATGAAAATACCCGTTGGAGTCAGAGAGCAAATATGCTTTCTATTCCAACAGATTGCCCTCAGCGTGAGAAAGCAGGCTGGACAGGGGATATTATGATTTATGCGCGTACGGCTCTGCAGAATGCGGATAATACTTCATTTCTTGCCAGATGGCTTCAGAATGTTTCCTGTGATCAGGACGAGAGAGGCTCTGTTCCCATTGTAGTTCCTTGTGATGGCCCTTATCCAATGTATGCAAAATTCCTGAATAAGATGGATGGTATATTTGAAAAAGGAAAAGGTACCTCCTCCGGTTGGGGGGATGCCGCCATTATGGTTCCCTATCAGATGTACCAGATTACCGGCAACACCAGAGTTTTGGAAGACCAGTATGATTCCATGAAAAAATGGTGTGATTATATAATCACAAAGGCACGGACTAAAAGGAATAAGAAATTAAGGCTACCAAAAGAGATTGACCAGTATTTGTGGAACACAGGTTTCCATTTTGGTGAGTGGCTGATTCCCAGCTGTTCGAAAGAAGGCTATGGGGATAAAGAAGGAATGAAAAAGACAGTTATGGGGACATCGAAATATACAGCGCCTATCTTTGGCTGGAATTCTGTACATCAAATGTCAGAAGTGGCAGAACTTCTTGGTAGAAAAGAGGACGCCCGGCATTATGGTGAGATTGCAGATAAAATGGCAGATGCATTTACAAGAGGTGTGATAGATGAAAATGGTGATATGCCAATAGATATGATGGGAGCTTATGCACTTCCAATTTATTTTGGACTGGTGCCGGAGCGTTTTCAGAAAAAATTTGCAGATAAACTGGTTAAATCGATTGTAAATAATAACATGTGTCTTGATACAGGGTTTTTAGGTACACCATTCTTGCTTGATGCTTTATGCAAAATTGGCCGAGTTGATATGGCATATAAGCTTTTATGGCAGCATAAATGTCCTTCTTGGCTATATGAGGTAGATAAAGGCGCAACTACTATATGGGAAAGTTGGTATGCCTACAAAGAAGACGGAGAGCCTATGGCTATGAGCCTTAACCATTATGCATTCGGGTGTATCGATGATTGGATGTATCGTTACATTGGTGGTATCCGGCCTGCTGAGCCGGGATATAAACATGTCAGGATTGAGCCACAGCCAGATGAAATAATCACATCTGCGAACAGGAGGTTCTTGAGTGAACACGGCTGGATTGGCTGTGAGTGGGCTATAGAAAAGGGAAAGTGGAATATGACAGTAGAAATCCCCTGCAATGTAACTGCAACAGTGGTTCTGTGTAGGTTAACAGAATTAATGTCAAAAAGACAGACATAGGATGGGAACAAAAGAACGATGGTGGGAAATGCCGGGAATGCCCGAATTTACAAGGGATTCACCGGTTTTATAAATACAAAGTAAGAGCGCTATTGACAACTATTTTGAGAAAATAGGAAATCAAAGCGCTTTTTTGTACGCCGAAACTGGGAAGGCAGTGAAATCCCCAATTTACGGCGTTTTTAGCTAATAAAGAGTTTTTTTCTTAAAAAGTAGTGAGGTCTACACTTTTGAAAGAGTACGATTGTGGATAAGTGTTAAACTGCAAGTGTTAAAGGTGTTATAACTGTTAAAAGGCAGCTTGAAAATGCCGTAAATATCAGCTATAACGCTGTTTTACACTATAAACAATAAGTGTTAAAAATCTGATATTTTTACTTAAAAGCAATCGGACATTTTTACGCTTTTTTTTAGGATGTCCGATTGCCCATTTTACAAGGATTTCTCATAAAAAACAAAACATTTGTTCGTAATAAGCAATCGGACAAAAAAGGAAAACAAGTTTCCCAAAAAGTCCAAAAAATTATGCATATTTAGATGAATTTTCATTGTCTGCTAAAGTAGAGCAAACGTCCTTTTTTAGTTTATTTTTCTTGAGTTTTATTATTTCAAATATTTCACGTTGCTCAGAGGTGGGTAATGTCCGAAGATCTCTTATGAGATCAATTTCAAACTCATCAAGGGTTAGTTCTCTTTTGAGAATATTATCGGTTATAATATCTTCTTTCAAAATCCAATCACAAGAACATTCTAGTGCCTTAGAGAGTGCGAGTAAAGCTGGAGCAGAAGGTAATTTTTTACCATTTTCAATTTCACTCAAATTGCCTGTAGATATGCCAGTTTTTTCTTTAATTTGTGCAATTGTTAGATTCAGTTCTTTTCTTCTTTTTTTTATTTTTTCTCCAACATATGCCATGTTCATATGTCCTCCTATCTGCAATCAAATAATCTCATAAGAGATAAAATTATCTCAGTTGAGATTGACAAAATATCTCAAATGAGATAATATTTAATTGTCCGGGAAATTTATTTCCCTAAAAGTATACCAATTCTAATCAGTTTTCACAACTGAAACAAGCGTTCTGCTTTATTTTTGATTACTAAGTATAAAAGGAAGCCGCCAGTACAAATCTGACGGCAGAAAGGATGTCTATGAAGAAAAAATTGAAAAAAAAGAAATGTAGTATATCGCGTTCTGAAAGAAAACCCATATTACATCCAAAGAATGTAGAACGTGATAAGGGAAAGCCTTACACAAGAGAAGAATTATTGAATTGTAGTTTTTAAGTTCTTCTTAAGGTATTCAATGACTACTTTAGCAGTATATGCAGAATGAGATAAACAGACCGATTGACAAGCCGCTAATGTTTCCATTGCGACATCTTTAAGGATTTTTTCATATTCGGGAGTAAGTAAATCAGGATAGTAATTGAAAATTTTCTCTTTAAGGTTTTCTCTTAAGATTTCACAATCTAAAAGAAAATTTTCAGAGGAAAGATCATCAATTTTTCTACTGATTTCCTGAAGTTGTTTTTTAGTCATTATTGATACCTCCTAAAAATAAGATTGCCACCAGCGGGAACTGGTGGCAGGTTCGTACCGGTTTCTACCCGGCACATAAAATAATCACTACAGGATTATTCTAACATGAATCATATCTGCTGTCTATTTTAATATTAAGTTATGGAAACGGGGTGAACGAATGAGAGCAGGAAGAAAAGGAAGCGCCTATGGAAAGAAAGTCAAAAAAAGGCTGATTGACATGGGAATGACTCAGGCAGAGCTGGCAGAGTTGATCGGCGTAGGCCGTCCCTATGTCTGCCGCATTCTGAACGGTGATCGCAGCGGTGAAAAATATAAGGCTGACATTGATCGCATTTTAGAAATATCGGAATAGGAGGCATCTATGGATTATGTAACATTAGCAGAAGCTGCGGAACTGGAAGGCTTAAAGTATGATGCTATTCAAAAAAAAATACGTAGAAAGTCAAACGGTTTCATTACCAAAATAGAGAAATCCGAAACAGGGGGAAGGGACATTGTGCTTGTAGCAGTATCATCCCTGTCAAAGCAGGCAAGGGCCGCGTGGAAAGAACGGGAGAAGCTGAAAGCCGTTGCTGCCGCTGCCTGTACAAATGAAACAGAAGAACCGGAAACTGGAAGGCCCTGGTACGTGGATGCAGATCTTGAATGGTACATATCAAACTATAAGGAACGGTATTACCAGGGTGTAGAGCTGGGGAACATTGTGCGTGAGTTCCTGCAATATGAAGAGCAGGATCGAACATCCTACGCCGAAGCTTTTGCACAGGACAAGCTTGGCAAGAGTGCCAGAACCCTGTATCGGCTTGTGAAGTCTTACATGGAAGCTGCGGCCTGGGCGGATAAGCTCCAGAAGGAAACCGGATTTAATTATGACTTTTTCAAAGTACTCAGTTTATGCCGGAAGCCAAAAGAAACTGGATGCTTTCCGAGCATTGCGCCAGAAGTGAAAAAGGTAATCATGAACATCTGGTTTAATGAGGACTTTGCGCATAATAATGGGACCCGTGAAATGCTGTATGACAAGCTGCAGGTGATTGCAGAAATTAACCACTGGAAAATACCATCCTATCAAACAGTGGTCCGCTATATACAGTACCTTATGGATGACAGGCGGATGAAGAACGCCCATTTCCTGGCGGCAAAGGGAGCCTTAGAATATCGGAATAAAGTAGGGGTAAAAACAAAGAGGGATACGAAAGCCCTGCAGGTGATGGAAGTACTAATGGGGGATGAACATACCTTCGATTGCTGGGTAAGCTACAAGCAGCCGAATGGGAAGGTAACCGCCATCCGCCCAAAGCTGGTAGCCTGGATCGATGTCCGGAGCCGGATGATTATGGGGGATATCATCTGTAAGGATGCCAACGGCGATATTCTGAAGCAGTCCCTGTTGAAGCTTATTTATTCGGATGCCAATGGCGTACCAAAATATATCCTAATCGATAACGGAAAAGATTACACCAAAAAGGAACTGACAGGAGTTAATCGGAAGCAGCGTGTCCGTACTGATTTTGACGATGAAGTGAAAGGTTTTTACCAGTCCATAGGGATTGTGGGGTATGAGAGAGCAAAACCCTATGAAGCATGGGACAAAGGCCAGATAGAACGGAGCTTCCGGACAGTCTGCAACCAGTTTTCCAAGTGGTTTTCTTCCTACACGGGAACACTCACAGGATCCCGGACAGATGACAAGGTGGAGAAGGACATTGACCGGATGCTGAAACACGGCGAACTGCTGTCGATGGATGAGTTTTACGAGAAATGGCATGAGTGGCTGACAAAAGTATATGCCCATAAGAGACACCGGGGGCTGGTGAATGCGAAAGAAACGTATGTTACGCCGTATGAATGTTTCCAGAAAGAGGAGCGTTACCAGAAAGCAGTACCGCCCAGGGAATATGCGACCATGCTGATGCTGAAATCAGAACATGCGCATGTCTACAATACAGGAATTAACAGGTTTGGGAATGATTACAGATCGGAAGAACTGGATCAGTATATCGGTGAAGAAGTGGATATCAAGTACGATCCCAATAATATCAATACGATATATGTATTCTACAAAGGAAAACAGGTATGCGAAGCTTACAGCCAGGAGCTGCTGAAGATAGCGCCTACGGTGCACCAGGATGCAGTGGCGGAACACAAGCGCAGGCAGCGCGCTCAGGAGAAACGGGATCGGGAGATACTGGAACAGGCCAGGGAAGGGTTGGAGGAAATCAACGAACAATTTACTTCCTTCCAGGCTATAGCCGGGGGAATCGATCTTATGATCAGTAATAAATCCCCTAAAAAGTCCAAAGTGGTTTCCATGCCGGAGGATAATACCTACCGCCAGGGCTTCCGATCCCATAAAGAGGAAGAACCGGAAGAGAGTACCTACCTGGCATCCCAGGCGGAAAAGGCACTACAGAAACTGCGTGTGATAGGAGAATAAAGATGATATTTTTAATTATTTTAGCAATTTCCACCCTGATTTTTGGGGTTGCCCTCTTTATCGGGCTGAAAAAGACCGTTGAAGCGTTGAGTGAATTAATAGATTAATAGGAAAGGAAGGTTAAGGTTATGGAAGCTGCATTGGCATATACACAGGAAATGGATTTGAGGGATGAAGTAAATCATATGAAGGAGATCCTGAAATGTAAAAATCCGGAACTGGCCTTGCATGTAGGGGTTAGCCGCTCTGCCATCAGCCAGTATCTGAATGGGAATTATTCCGGAAACACGGAAAAAGTAGAGGCCGGATTGAAAACATGGTTGGACAAGGCAAGGCAGGAAGTTGCCAGAATGGAAGAGACGAAAGCGGCAGAAGAAATCCATGCAGTACAGGAAAGAAAGGCGCTGCCGGAGAAAAATCCGTATTTTGAATCCAGCGATTATGTGAGCGTGATAGGCCTGTGCAGGATGTGCCAGGAGGAAGCGGCGCTGGGCATCGTAGTAGGGCGCAGTGGGTACGGTAAGACCCATGCGCTGCGGAAGTATGCGAAGCTTCCGCGCGTGGCCTATGTGGAATGCAACGAGGCCATGAACCAGAAGGACCTTATCCGGAGGATTGAGCAGTCTCTGGGACTGCCTAAGTCCTATGGATCAATTGATGAACGGATGGGGCATGTGGTGGAGTTTTTCAATTATAATCAAGGCTATTTGTTAATCATTGATGAGGCAGACAAATTGATTACGAAATATACCCAGAAGAAGATTGAACTGCTACGGAATATTACAGATGCTGCGGAAGCTGGGACGGTCGGTATTGTACTGGCAGGGGAACCGGCGCTGGAAAGCATGATTAAGGCGTATGATGAACGGTTTGCGAACAGGATGGATTTTGGTTATAAGCTCCATGGCCTGACAAAAAAGGAAGTGGAGAAGTATCTTGAAAAATACGATGTAGAAGAAAGTGCTTTGAATGAGCTTATCATCCGGGCCTGTAATGGGCGGACTGGATGCTTCCGGCTGTTTGACCGTACCCTTAATAATATCATTCGCATATTGCGAGACAGCGGCCAGACAAGGATAACCCTGCAGGTGATTAAGGAAGCAAGCCGGATGATGATTTTATAAGGAGGTGCCATATGAAGCGGATAACAATTGTTGTATCTGGAGGCCAGGAGGACAGCCTGGCAAAACAGCTTGCGAAGGGAGCCGCCCAACTGCTGGCGGAGAACTGGAACGCTGGATGCAGTCTGCAGGTGGAAGAAGTGGCCCAAAAGAAAGCGGAATGTGTATCTGCCCCCAGGGAGGATCCGTTTGCGGCGAAAAAAAGCCTGCAGGTACCGGGCTTTATGTCCCCGGCCCTGGGGATACGCTGATGGCCGGGAAAAGACCAGCCCCTACAATAAAGACAATCTGGGGGCTGGCAAAATCCCCTGAACTGCAACTTACCAGTGAGGAACTGCACCTGCTGGTAGCTGGGTATGTTGGTAAAGATAGCCTGAAGGAGCTGAATGGCAGGGAGATCCGCCTTGTGGTCCAGGAGCTGCAGCGGCGGAAGGATAGTGCAAAGCGGCAGGCCGGGGAAATATTTCCCGGGAACGCCGTTACCGTCCGCCAGCGGAAGAAGATTACCCAGCTGGCGGAGGCATTGGGATGGGAAGAAGAAAAAAGGGTGAATGGCCTGGCGATGAAGATGTTTGGCGTAGCCCGGGTGGAGTGGCTGGACTATCAGCAGTGCTCTAAGCTCATTGAAGCCCTGAAGGCTATGATACGGAGGCAGGAGGAATGAAAGGAAAAATCATTTTATTAACTGTTTGCATCCTGCTGGTCTTACCTGCCCTGCCGATCCGGGCTGCGGAACCGATGGAAGAAGAAACTGTGGCCCATCTGGCGGAAGAGGTTGGGGATACGTATCAGATCTGTCCGGAGCTACTGCAGGCGATTGCCTGGAAGGAAAGCCGGTACTGCCCGGAAGTAGAAAGTAAGGGATGTATCGGCCTAATGCAGGTAGCTGGAAAGTGGCATCAGGAACGGATGCAGGAACTGGAAATCGATAACCTTAAGGATGCACGCCAGAACATGCTGGTGGCAGCTGACTATCTGCAGGAACTTGTGGAAACCTATGGGGATCCTGTTATGGTGCTTATGGTCTATAACGGGGATAGCCGAGCGGAGGATTACTGGGAAGGACGCTGCGGGCCGTCAGGCTATGCAGAGGAGATACTGGAACTTTCCGCGCAGCTGGAAGCCCGGCATGGAAAATAGGAGGGCAGGGATGGGAACTTATAAAAGAATGTCCAAACGGGAAAAAGTGATTCGGGCTAAGGCAAAGCGAGAACTACAAAAGGAGGGAATCCTACCGCCTAATAAGCCGAAGCTGAATCGACAGAAGTACATCAAAGAAGCTGAAGAAGCATAGGAGGACGTCATGGAAAAAATGTACAAGAAACTGAATAAGCGGGGTGGAATAAACATCCCGGCTTCCGTCCGCAGGGAAATGGGATGGGAACCGGAGGACGCAATGGAACTGGAAGTTACTCCAGATAACCGGCTGGTCATGAAGCAATACCAGCCGCGCTGTGTATTCTGCGGCGAGATGGAAGGCGTGGTAACGATATCCGGGAAGGGTATCTGCAGGGGTTGTTTGGAGATAGCAGCCAGGAAGGGGGCCTCCAATGAGTCTGAAGGATAAGGAAACCAAGGAACTTATTTCCGAGTGGGTGGCACTGGATAAGCAGCGGAAAGTGAACGCGAAGCAGGCTAACCAGATTAAGGCGGAGCTGCAGGCACGGGGCCTGGCTTACATAGATGACCATAATGAAAGGTATGTGAAGTTTTATGGGGATACCGGAACCTGCAGCGTGACGGATGCCATGAGTCTGGATGTCCTGAACGTGGACAAGCTTAAGGAGCTTCTGACTCCTGGCTTGTTTGACAGTAAGGTGACGGTGACTGTGAAACCGTCCTATGAGTACGACAAAAAGCTGGAGCAGGCCCTAAAGGCTATTTTCACTGGTGACTACCGTCTGGAAACCATGGAGCACTTTCTGTACGACTGGAAGCCGGAACCGGATACAAAGCAGAAAAAACTGTTGATGAAGAAGCTGAAAGGGGACTACGAAAAGGACCGGCAGGTACTGGAAGCGGTTCTGGGAAAGCCGGAAGATGAGAACTATGACGTAGAGCTGTTTTATATTCACCAGATTAAAAACGGAGAACTGATCCGTGCTTTTCTTCCGGAGGAAGGCCTGGACTTTATGCTCCGGGAAATCCGGAAAGTAATTATGGTAGAAACCAAAGTGGCGATTAAATTGGACTATGAGGAGGATTAAGCTGATGAAAAGTGAAGCAACCAGGCAGATGGATGAAAAGGAACAGCAGAACCTGCAGGAACGGATTGCCTCCATGAATGAAACTGAGTTAGAGGAGTATCGGGCGCAGCTTGACCCTGACATTATGGGATTTTACGGAGAGGAGGCCGGAGAAGATGGAAGTAACGAAGAAACTGACACCTTATAACTTTACCAGCAAAAATGACAAAAACCGCATTAAATATATTGTGGTGCATTATTTTGGTGGTCTTTCAACTGCGGAAAATCTGCTTGAGTATTGGCATCGCCAGTACATTGGCGCTTCGGCTCATTATATAGTGGGCCATGATGGGAAGATATACCAGTCTGTGGAGGATGGTGACATTGCCTGGCATTGTGGGGCACAGAAATATGTCCATCCGGATTGCCGGAACAGTAACAGCATAGGGATTGAGATGGCTGTGCGTAAACGTGATACATCCACCCTATTGGCATCAGATCCGGACTGGTACTTTGAGCCGGCCACAGAACAGGCTGCCCAGGAACTGGTGCGGGAAAAAATGCAGGAATATGGCATTCCAGCCGAGAATGTCCTGCGCCATTACGATGTTACTGGGAAGATATGCCCGAACCCCTATGTTCTGGAGGCAGATGCCTGGGCGGCCTTCCTGACTGGGCTGGCGGAACCGGGAAAAGAAGAACTTACCAAGATAACCGGGAAGAGCGTGGCTACAGCGGAGCAGATGGCTGCTTACCTGATTAGCAGGAACCCTGCATCCGCCCCTTATGCGCTGGAGCATGCGCGGATCTACCTGGAAGAGGGGGCCGCTGAGAACATCCGCGCGGATGGGGCCTGGGCACAGCGCTGCCTGGAAACGGGGAATGATACCTTTGCCGGATCTGCAGTTACCTTTGACCAGCATAATTTCTGCGGGCATGGCGTAACCCAGAACGGGATGCGAGGGACCATCTTTCCGGACCTGCGGACGGGAATCCGGGCACAGATCCAGCACCTGAAAGCGTATGCTTCCACGCAGAAACTGAAGCAGGATTGTGTGGATGAGCGTTTCAGGTATGTGAAACGGGGGTGTAGCCCTTACTTTGAATGGCTGGGAATCCAGGAAAACCCGAAAAAGGTGGGCTGGGCTGCCGGGGCTGGTTATGGGGGGAAGATAATTACGATCCTGGACAACATTCTGGGAATGGGAAATGGTGAATCTATGGATCCTGAAGCAGAAAATAAGCCGGAGCCGGAGATGAAGCCGGAAGGAATCTTTTTATACCAGATCCGGACAACGGTGGACAGTTTGCGGATCCGGAAGGGGCCGGGGGTTACTTATCCAGAAACCGGTGCTATTAATGAAGTTGCTGGGAAAAAGAACCTGTATACGATTGTAGAGGAAAAGAATGGCTGGGGCCGTTTAAAATCGGGGGCTGGCTGGATCAGCCTTTCATATACCCAAAAAGAAGGCGAGTCTTATTTAGTGCGAACTACGGTAGACAGCCTACGGATCCGGAAGGGGCCGGGGGTGGCCTATGATGCGGTGGGAGCCATTGATGAAGAGCGAGACTCTAAAAAAAAGTATACGATTATCAAGGAACAGAACGGCTGGGGATGTTTAAAATCGGGAGCTGGATGGATCAGCCTGGCTTATACGGTACGGGTATAAGGAGGACAGAATGAGGAATAAACAGGAAGTAATTCGGGAATACATAGAACTTCTCTTTTTCCGGTTGGAGCAGATTTCAGTGGATCATAAGGGTACGGAACCCAAAGAAGGATATGGGGAAGAATGGGAAAGGGTCAAAGATACCCAAGGAGCACTTCTGGAAATTTACAAGCGGCTGGATACCGATAATCTCATGCAAGAACTGGATGAGAAGGAAAAGCTATATGACATAATAGCGTATGTCTTGCAGTGTTCAGGTACGTTATTCCTGGACAGGAAGGAAAACGGACAGCTTTTTGTTACACTTGATGGTGTGCCGGATGGCCAGATCCGGCACAGCCTTGAATTGGTACTGGAAGGGAATGATCATAGGAAAAGTATTATCAGTTACCGTTTTTTTTAAAGGAATACTGATATGCCTCCTTATTGGAAACATCACACGTTACTTCTGCAGTATAGTTCCCATTAGATGAAAAAATATCATATGTTGCAGCATATGTGTTTTCATCCGTTTGTACAGCAAATTTTAAATCATAATGCGTACCTTGTGGAATTTGTGTTTCCAAATACCCTTTTACAAGAAAGGAATAAGGACATTTCCTGTCAAATTCCTGTTGGGTAAAAAAATGGTTTTTAATAGTAATCACCTCCTTATGGTGCTATTGTACAGCATTCTAAAGGGGGTGAAAACTAGAAAAGTGGGCAAATAACCCTTTGCGACACCGGTATAAGAAGAGAGGGAATATGAAAGACGATAAATTTAGAATAGGTTTAAGTATATTTGAGATGATATTTGCTCTTATGTTGATGTATTGGGCAGGGATGAAACCTGCCCATGCCCAACCGCCAGAAGGAACTGTTTTAATTGCTATTGCCCTGGGATTTTTAGCCTTATATACAGCAAGAGTACAAGATTAATCTGAAATTTAGAGAGGAAGTGTAAGGATGAACCAAGCAGAGAATAATAAAAAGAGGACTCCCTGTCCAGTGGGGGAACCAGGACAGGAAGGCTATACTGAACCTATAGGGATAATTTTAGAGGAGGATATGGGTAAAAGTGTTATTGTGTGTAGTTTAAAGTGTCCGTGTCCGAAGGCATGTAAAATAATGGGCTATGCATTATGCACGGAGACAGAAGGCATAGGAAGTGACACTTCAGATTCGGATGAAAAATTCCCGTATGTTATCGGAGAAAAAGCAGAAATTTTCCATAATGGAGAATGGAAAAAAGGTAAAATAATAAACGGATATAGATTTCAGGATGGTATTGTTACAATCCAGACTGAAAGCGGAGAAACAGTATGGTGCGGGGATGCCAGAAAAGATTTATATAGACCGGCACAGGAGGAATGAGGGTGGTAGTCAGAGAAGAATTTTACTTTGAACCAAGAGTCATTAACGAAAATGGGAATATCCGATGGTACGGAGAACGGTATACCAAGGAAGAACTGTTGCGATACATGGGAGAAACTGTGTACATAAGGGACAGTGGTGAAGAGCTGTTTGTATACCAGATGGAGAGTGATGAGGTGGGCCGGGAGCAGGGAAGGATCCAGGCGATATTTACCCTCATATGCAAGCTTAAGAAGGTAAAAACCAAATGGAGGTATGGAAAGAAAATCGCACATTGAAAACCGCATATTGTTAGTAGTTTTTTTCTGATTTCCCTTGCAACACCACCTAATAGGTGGTATAATAAAGACAGTTAAAGGATAACCCTTTAACAATCGCTGGGCAAGCAGGGAAAGGAGAATGTATGGAAGAGAACATGACAGATAAGCAAATGGAAATCCTGTTGACTCTGGTAGCTGATAAGTTTGCAGCATGTAAAAACATGGAAGATGTAGAAGCAGCTGTGAAAGAAGTCCGGGAAATGGCAAAAAAAGAAAAGCCTGCCGATTAAGGCAGGCAGGGTGATGGACAGGGCGGGCGGACTTGCCGCCGCTTGCCCCATCCATAATAATTATACAAGCAGGAGGCACAGATGTCAAAAAGAATCAAAGAAGCCCGGGAGGCGTTAGGGATGAGCCGGGCGGAAATGGCACGGGAATTTGGGATGCCGATAAGGACTCTGGAGAACTGGGATCGGGAAATCAGTTCACCCCCCATGTGGGTGGAAAAATTGATACTGGAGAAATTGGAGAACTGGAAACAGGATGGGAAGCAAAATGAATAGGTTATGAATTAAGCTGCTAACAATATCGGTTAGCAGCTTTTTATATGGAAGGAGAGCAGATGAAAGAGGAACTGCTGAAGGAATTAATTGAGGAGACAAAAATGGAGGATATTGCAGAACGTTATCAGAGCGTGGCGGATATTGTGGGGATAGAAAAGTTTGTGCAGCTATGCGATTATTCCAGGGGAGATCCCATTTATTTTCCCAAAACGCAAAATGTACTGATACCGGCTCGGAACCGGAAAATTAAGCAGGAATATAATGGCTGGAATAGCAAGGAACTGGCGGAAAAATACGAGGTAACAACGCGGATGATAGCAAAGATTTTGCATGATGTTCCTATTCCCCAGCAAATGGATCTTTCCCAGTTTATAGACTATGAAAAATATTGAAATAGTTCACCTAGAGCAGTCCGGAAGGATGGTGATACCCTTAGAGCATGACATAAGTCATGCTCTTATTTTTTCGTCAAAAGGAGGGACAGATATGGATTTTACAGGATTTGTAGATGTGTCAATGGTGGTTATGTTTATTGGGATTATGGCTTTTATTGTGTCGGTCATAACAGAAGGGCTGAAGAAAATAACCTGGCTGGAAAGCCGTGTGCCAACAGCAATAACGGTAATTGTTCTGTCATTGGTTTTATGTCCTTTATGTATGGTTGCAGCCATGTGCTGGCTGAAGCAGCCGATCGCCTGGTACATGGTCTTTGCATCCTTTATTGCGGCCTTTATTGTGGCACTGGTTGCAATGGAGGGCTGGGGGACTATTACAAAACTGGCAGGACGTACAATTCCCAAAACAAAAACAGGAAAGTAGGCTGCTATGGACTATGTGATCACATTTTCGGATGTAATGGCAGGAGTTATGACCCTTGCCATAGGTGCTTTGGGATTCTTTATACGGGGATGGTTCAATTCCTTACATAAAGAAACAGAAGGAATAAAAAAACAATTAAAAGAGAATGACGAAAAAGTAAACCAACGGATCGATAAGTTGGAAGACAGGACAAATATGGATATTGAAAACATCAAAAAAGAAATGAATGGAATAAAGGGTGACTTTTCAACTACATTTGTGCTGCGAGAAGATTTCTTCCGATCCACGAACAGTATGGAAGATGCAATCAGAAAAATTGACAATAAGATGGACAGGCTGCTGATGAGCAGTGCTGATAGAAAGGGGTGAACCCAATGGATGGTTTTGAAGTGGAACAGGAGGAAATTAAAAGAAATAAGGCAGTGCGGGGATTTATTATCCGAAGCCTGGTAAAAGGGTATAACTATACTGCTATCACACGTCAGATAGCCGGTGCACTGTGGTCGGCAGGGCTGATATTATCCCCTGATATTTCTAAACATATCGATTATCTGGTTGATGCAGGATACGTGGAAATTACAGGGAATACAGTGAAGGCGTTCCGTGCTTATCAGGATGACGCAATCCTGAAATTGACCAAGGAAGGTGTGGATCTGGCAGAGGGTACGATTGATGATCCGGGGGTTGATATCTGATGGGAAAGCAGCGGGGCAAGAAACGGACAAGTGGAAAAATTGATGAACTTCCGGAGCAGCTGCGCCTGCAGGTGGATTTAATGCTGGCGGATACCAGCAATACTTATATAGAAATAAGCCATTTCCTCAAAGAGGCTGGTTATGAGATATCAAAAAGTTCCATTTGTCGGTATGCGGCCCGCACCAACACTGCTATGCAGCGCCTGAAAGAAGCACAGCTACAGACAGATAAGCTTGTTCAAGTAATCAAGGAAAATCCGGAAGCGGATTACACAGAGGCCGCGATCATGATGACGATGAACGGCCTTGTGAACCGGATGGCTACGGCGGAGGAAGAGTTTGACTTAATGCCCCTGGATAAGGCGGGCCGCCTGATAGCATCCCTTTCCCGGACTAAGGTGTACAAAGACCGGGTAAGGCAGGATATGAGACGTAAGGCGGAGCTGGCTTTTGCGGAGATGGAGGCGGAAATCTTAAAGGTAATAAAACAGGATGCCGATTCCGCCGAAAAGTTAAAAGAAATTTTGGAAAAAGCCAAGGAGCGGATGGTACAGGATGATTGATCTGGAAGAATACCTCCGGGAACTGGAGGAAGAGGATGACCAGGAACAGAAGGACAATGTGGCATACCAGGAAAACCTGTTTGCAGAGTATGTCTTACGGAAAAAGGATCGGATAGACGAGCGTCAGAAGCTGGAAAAACGGTTTGCAGCTGGAGAACCGGTCACGGGGGAAAAGGGGCTGCGTAAAGAACTGGCCGCCTTTGATCTGGCGTACTTTGGCCGGGCATATCTTCCCCATTACTTTACCCGGAAGTCACCTGCTTTTCATGAGGAATTAGATGAACTTTGGTCTTCCGGGGTGATGAAAGGGAAAAACCCGTTCCGAGATGCTAAGGAAATTGCCCGGCTGGACGGCAGCCAACAGGCCATAGCAGCTCCCCGTGGACATGCAAAAACCACAAATTTTACCTTTAAGGATACGTTGCATGCGGTCCTCTACCAGTATAAGCATTATCCGATCTTGTTGTCTGACAGTTCAGAACAGGCGGAGGGCTTTTTGGATGACATTAAGACGGAATTGGAAGATAACCCTCATATCCTGGAGGACTTTGGCATTCTGAAGGGGGATAAGGTATGGCGTAGCAGCGTGATTTTAACCAAAACAGGAATCAAGCTGGAGGCTATCGGTTCGGGAAAGAAAATCCGTGGCCGCCGTCACAGGAACTGGCGACCGGACCTGTTGGTTTTGGATGATATTGAAAATGATGAAAATGTGAATACTCCGGAGCAGCGGAAGAAATTGAAAAGCTGGTTTGATAAGGCAGTGAGCAAGGCCGGGGACACCTATACGGATATTATGTACATTGGTACTATTCTGCATTATGATTCTCTATTGTCCCGTGTACTGGTCAATCCTACCTATCGGACCAAGAAGTATAGGGCGGTGCTGTCCTTTGCAACCAATACAGCACTATGGGAAGAATGGGAACGAATTTATACAAACCTTTTTGATGAGGACCACGAAGCGAACGCATGGACTTTTTTCCAGGCCAATGAAAAAGAAATGCTGGAGGGTACCCAGGTTTTATGGGAGGAAAAGAATCCTTATTACAAGTTGATGCAGAAACGGCTGTCAGAAGGGGAGGCATCGTTTAACTCGGAACTGCAGAACGATCCAATAGATCCGGAAAATGCCGATTTTTCGGAGGAATGGCTGGATTATTATGAACCGGAGCTGATGGACTTTTCCAAACCCAACTTTCTGCTGGTGGGGGCCAATGACCCATCCCTGGGGAAGAACAAAAAAGCGGATACATCAACCATTATTGATCTGGCCCTGGATCTGAATACGGGATATATGTACGTATTGGGAGCCAGCGTGGAAAAGAGGAAGCCAGATGTGATTATTGATGATGTGATCGAAACACATAGGCGATATAAGAGGGACCTTAAAAAAGGATATTATAAGTTCGGCGTTGAAACCGTACAATTCCAGTACTTTTTTAAGGATGTGATGGCCGCCAAGGCCCTGGAAGCCGGGGAGTACATTCCCATAGAAGAGATCCAGTCCATAGCCAACAAGGAGCTGCGGATCCGCTCCCTGCAGCCATTCGTAAAAAATAAGTGGATTAAGTTCAACAGGAACCACAAGGAACTAATTAAGCAGCTGACAGAGTTCCCCATGGGCGCGAATGATGACGCGCCGGACGGCCTGCAGATGGCGGTAAGCCTGGCACAGTCGGTCCGGGCCACAGCTTCCAGGCCAGAATATAAAACCGTTCAGCGGCGGCGCAGCAATTTCAGAAAGGGGGCCTGGTAAAGATGGCTAAGAAAAAAAAGAAACAGAAAGCATATAATCCTGCCATTGATGACGGTACAAGCCGCCCCATCCGGGCCGCAGTAGCCATAGGGGATCCGCAGGACAAATACTCCGAATACCCTTCCAACGGGCTTTCCCCTCGCCGCCTGGCTACTATTTTCCGGGAAGCCGATGAAGGGGATGTCCTCCGGCAGATGGAGCTTTTTGAGCAAATGGAGGAGAAGGATACCCACTTGTTTTCCCAGCTCCAGACCCGGAAGCTGGCTGTAACCGGCCTGGATTGGGAGGTGCAGCCTTTTAGTGAAGAGGAAAGGGACGTGGCGGTGGCCGAATTTATCGATGACCAGCTCCACAGCCTGGAAAGCCTGAACGATGTGCTGCTGGACATCCTGGACGCGGTAGGGAAAGGAATCAGCCTGTCGGAAATCACCTGGGGAGTGGACAGCCAGGGCCGGAACGTAGTGGAGGATATCACCTGGGTGCATCCCAAAAAAATTTTCTGGGACAGCATAGACGATACCATTAAAATCACAACCCGGGAGTATCCCCAGGGCATTCCCCTTCCAGATAATAAGTTTATTGTCCATAAGTACAAGGCCAAAAGCGGGCATCCCAGCCGGGCCGGAGTCCTCCGGATTGTCAGCTGGATGTATTTATTCAAAAATTATGATTTAAAAGACTGGGTTTCTTTTTGCGAAGTGTTTGGGATGCCGTTAAGGCTGGGAAAATACGATGCTTCTGCCTCGGATGCGGACAAAGCAGCCCTCATGGAAGCAATTATCCAATTGGGGACAGATGCAGCGGGAATCGTACCAAGCACTACAACGATAGAGTTTATCGAAAGTAACAAGCAATCCAGCGCAGAAATTTACGAAAAGCTGGCACGATATTGTGACGAGCAGATGAGTAAGGCTGTCCTGGGACAGACCCTCACGAGCGATTCCGGCAGCGGTAGCTATGCTCAAAGTAAAACACATAATGAGGTACGCAAGGACTTAACAGCGGCGGACGCTAACGCTCTGGAAAACACCCTGCGCCGGGATTTAATTCGGCCTCTGGTAGAGTTTAACTTTGGTTACGGAACACCTATCCCTACATTACAGTTTCAAACCGAGGATGCCGATGACCTGAAGGAAACATCCGAAATATACCGCACCCTGGCCTGTGATATGGGCCTGGAGATTCCGAAGCGCCACCTTTACAAAAAGTTTGGGATTCCCAAACCGGAACATGGTGAGCCAGTAACACAACGCCAGCAGCCGGTTGCAGTACCGGAGTCGCAAATGCAACTCAAATTAAAGGCATCTGGAAACACCGATACGCAGTCTTATATAGATGGTCTTGTGGCAGAGGCAACCCAAAAAAGCAGCGAAATTTTCAACCAGCTTTTGCAGCCGATAATCAAAATAATTGACGCAACGGAAAGCTTAGAAGAGTTGCAGCTGAAGCTACAAAATAAAGAGCAGCTGAAACAGCTATATCAAGAAATGGGCAACGCTGAACTGGAGGAACTGCTTACCCAGGGCATATATGTGGCAAATCTAATAGGGAGGACGGCGGAAGATGGCTGATGTGAACTATGGTTCCACAAAAGAGGGATTGTTCCAAAGCGCATTGGATTTTCTGAAACAAAAAAAGTCCCTTCCATCTAAGTTGTACCGGGAACTGGAGGAGGAAGCCAGGGCAAGGGCCTTTACTGTATCCGGTTATACCACGCTGGAAATCTTGGAACAGTTCCTGCAGGAGCTGGAGGCAGGAGTTGAGCAGGGGACGACAAAAGAAGTCTTCCGCGAGAAAATGAACGCCTTTCTGGAGGAAAAAGGCTATGAGGGGATGAATCCCTGGAAAGCGGACGTGGTGTATCGGACCAACATACAGACGGCATATAATGCAGGACACTATAAGGCCATGACGGACCCAACGACTCGGAAACTGCGGCCATACTGGCAGTATATTACTGCTGGTGATGGGGACGTCCGCCCTTCCCACGCGGCCATGCAAGGGAAGGTATTCCAGTGTGATGATCCTATATGGGATATCTGGTATCCCCCCAATGGCTTCCGTTGCCGTTGTGGTGTCGTGTCCTTGACAGAGGAGCAGGTAAAGCGGCGGGGGCTACAGATAGAATCCATAATTCCACATGAAATCGATCCGGAGACGGGCGAAGCTGTATTTTATTGGCCGGACAAAGGGTTCTCCGGAAATCCGGCAAAAATGGTCTGGAAGCCGGATATGAAAAGTATCCGTCCTGACTTGCAGGGAGTCTATCAAGACACCCAAAAAGAGAAACGCCGAAAATGGCAAAATGCGGATGAAAAGAGCCATGGTGGAAGTAACTGAGGGTAAAAGAGTTGTAACGCCTATTAACGCGTTATAACGGCGTTAGAGAGGGTAATAGAGATGAAAGACGAACCAACAACAATTATATGCGCTGCCGAACAGGTGGCTATGGATGGAGTACCGGAGGAAATAAAAATCCTGCCCTTGGGGATGGTCCATAACGTCCACCAGGATTTTCTGGTGGATGACGAAAGTTGCCAGGAAATCATAAACCAATTTTCAAACAGGAAGATCGATTTGGTGATCGATTATGAACACCAGACACTTTTTAATGTACAGGCCCCGGCAGGGGGGTGGATAAAAGAGATACGCAAGGGAGAGGATGCGCTGATCGCAAAGGTGGAATGGACATCTAAAGCGCAGGAGTACCTTAGAAATAAAGAGTACCGTTACCTATCCCCTGTGGTAAATGTCCGAAAAAGTGATGGCAGAGCGGTATCCATTAGTTCTGTGGCTCTGACTAATACCCCGGCAATTACAGGGATGTTTGCAGTCGTTAACTCTGCCGGGATCCCGGCTGGGTATATAAATCCTGAAGGAGGAAAAGAAATGGAATTTTTAAAGATGCTGGCGGCTATACTGGGCCTGCCGGAAACAGCAAGCGAAGAGGACATAAAAAACGCGGTGGAAACGTTACAGAAAAAAGGGACGGAAACGGAGCCTGTGGCAAATAGCACCATCCTCTCCATGCTGAGTCTGAAGGCTGACGCAAAAACGGAGGATGTAACAGCAAGGATCCAGCAGCTGCAGAACGGTGAAACAGGGATGGCTGCAGAACTGGCGGCTTTAAAAACACAGTTTGCAAAAAAAGAAGCGGAGGAAGCGGTGGCTGTCGCTTTAAAGGCCGGAAAAATTTCTGCTGCACAGAAGGAATGGGCATCGGAATATGCTCTGAAGGATCCTACAGGATTCCAAAGCTTCTGCGAAAAATCCGTTCCAGTGGTTCCCATGGGAAAAACAGAACTGACAGATCCGAAAGCTTCCGGAAGTAAAGCTGAAATAGATATGGTGGTGCTTAAGAATCTGGGGCTGACCAAAGAGGATTTGGAAAAATACGCAGACAAGGAGGCGTGAGGAATGGGAAGAGTCGGAAATGAACGGACAGGCTGCAATAACCTGGTGTTACAGGTAGCAGCGGGACAGGAAATAACTCAGGGAACAATGGTTGCCCTGAATGAAGAGGGCTATGCGGTCCCTGCCGCCAAGGCGGCGGCTCTGGTGATTGCCGGTGTGGCGCAGAGCTATGCCAATAATCGCCAGGGAGCGGACGGAGCCGAGGTGGTGTCGGTACGCAGAGGTGCCTTTGTCATGGCTGCCGATGCAACCATAAAAGAAACTGATCTGTTAAAAACGGCCTATATGGCCGATGCAAAAACTCTGACCCTGACGGCGGAGGGATCCAGTCCGGTGGGGACGATCCTGGAGGTGGCTGCCGATGGTGTAACCGTCCAGGTAGGCACAATGGGAATGGATATCACCGTAAATGTACCGGAAACGCCGGGAGCTTAATAAGAATAAGGAGGACAAAAACATGTTAGTAACAAGCGCTGCCCTTGTGCAGCTGAGAATCGGTTATTCCGCCGCTTTTAACCGCGGCTTAGGGAATGTGGTAACTCTTGCGGATAAAATCGCTACTACGGTTCCCTCTTCCACCGCATCCAACCTGTATGGCTGGCTGGGATCCATTCCCGGTCTGCGGAAATGGATCGGAGAACGGGAGATCCAGAAGATATCTGAAAATGATTATACCATTAAAAATGAACCGTTTGAGCTTACCGTTGGTGTAAAGCGGACGGCGATTGAGGATGATAATTATGGCACATATACCCCATTTATGGAAGGAATGGGAGAAAGCACAGCACTCCATAAGGAGCAGAGAGTAGCAGAAACTGTGAAAAAGGGATTTACAGACCTTTGTTATGACGGGCAGCCTTTTTACAGCAAGACACACAAGGTAGGGGATACAACTTACAGCAACCTGACCGATGCCCAGCTAAGCGCTGATTCCTTTGCAGCAGCCAGAACTACAATGATGAGCTTGAAAAATGACCAGGGACAGCCTTTAAACCTGGTTCCGGATATTCTGCTGGTTCCTCCGGCACTGGAACGGGAAGCCCGCATGATCCTGGAGGCGGATCTGATTAATGGAACAACCAATATCAATAAAGGCCTGGCTCAGGTGGTGGTCTGGACGGAACTGGCAGATAAACCGACACAGTGGCATCTGCTCTGTACCAAGAGAAGTCTGAAGCCTTTCATCTTCCAGGAAAGAGAAAAAGCAAAATTTGTGGCACTGACCAAGGAAAATGACGAAAACGTATTTATGCGTGACGAATACTTGTATGGCGTAAGCGCCAGGGATGGTGTGGGCTATGGCTTTTGGCAGATGGCCTACGGCAGTACAGGGACTACTGCAGGCTGAAAAGGAGGAAATGGGGATGGCATATTGTGCAGATAGTGAAGTATTTGCGGCTATTAAAGAAGAGGCCTATAACGTACTTCTGGGTGAGGAATACATAGAGGACGTAAATGAACGCAAAAAGCGTCTCCAGCCCCTTGTAGAGGAGGCGATCGAGGATGCGGATGCAGAAATCGACGGCTATCTTGCTAAACGGTATGATGTGCCCATGTCCCCGGCCCCCAAGGTATTAAACAAGTTTAGCAAGGATATCGCTGTTTATAATCTGATGAGCCGGATCGGGATTGATGAATCCAACCGGGATAAAACCTATCTCAACCGGTATAATGCTGCAGTAAAATTCCTGGAAGGCGTTGCGAAAGGGCTGATTGATATCGGTACAAGCGATACCGGAAGCAGTCAAAATCAGGCAGCGCAGAAGGGCTTCCGGATGGAGCATTCTGAAAGGCTGTTTTCCCGGGAAACTATGAAAGGATATTAAAATGTCATCTGTGAGTGTAAAAGTAGATGGAGATGTCCAGCGTCTGATGCAGCGCCTTGGAAGGATTGCAGGTATGGATAAGGCCGGCATTAATAATGCAATCGCGGAGGGCTTACGAACCTCTACAATCGAGCGGTTTCAGGCAGAAAAATCCCCGGAGGGGAAGAAATGGAAACAATCCATACGGGCCAGGGAAGAAGGCGGAAAAACACTGACTAAAAGTACAGCGTTGCGTTCTTCCATCCGCAGTGACTCATCGGCGGATGGGCTGGCTATAGGGACCAACGACATCCGGGCGGCTACTCATCAATTTGGCGATACAAGAATAATTAAGGCAAAGCGAAAAAAGGCTTTGCGTTTCCGTGTTAATGGCCGTTGGGTAAGTAAAAAGGAAGTTAAAGTTACGATACCGGCCCGGCCTTTTCTGGGAGTTTCGGAAGAGGACGAAGAGGAAATTAAGGAGCTGCTGCGCCAAGCTCTGGAGGAATCATGATAACCGAATGTAGAAATCTATTAATCGAAACATTGAAAGTGGCAGGCATCCGGAATAAACCCTATACTTCTCAGAAGGTGTTAAGCCTGGCACAGGAAAGTCATGTGGGTGCCGTCCTCTTTGAAAAGGAATCATTACAAAAGGATCCACAGAGCCGGGTTTATACCACGGAGGAAGGCGGGAAACGGAAACGGAAAAGGGTATTTACCCGAATAGTTTCCTTTACGGTGGTGATTGGCGAGTATACGTCAGAAGCGGCAGAAGCTATATATGAAATATTTTTGAAGAAGTTGCCTGCCGGTATTTATGTAGAGGGCAATTATGTAAGCATTGAGCCGGATGAGGCGGAGTGGATGGCCGAAAAGGACCATATCCTTAAAAGCAAGGTGGCTGTGCAGCTACTGGTCCTGTGTACTGGCGGCGTGTACCTGGATACAGATTACCTGCAGACGGATAAGGTGGATATCAAAATCGGAAAGGAATAAGAATGGCAAATAGAAAAATGGAATCGGCGGAGAAACTGACCATAGAAGAGTGGCGGATAGCCCATAAGATACCTATGGCAATCCATTATGGATTGTGTACCCGCAAGGGTTGGAAGCGTGGGAAAGTGGTCACGGAAACAGAGTATAGACAGGCCATGGAAGATTTTATGGAAGGGGGGAAACAGGATGTTAAGGGATGTTAGGCATGTAGTAACAGACGGCCTCCTGGGGCTGGCGAAAAATCAGGGGACAGGTGTTAGCGTAAAAATCGGCCCTTCCCCGGTTGTAAGCAGTGATCCGGTGTTAATAACTGGGAGCATGTCTGCAGATAAAATAAAAAACTGGCTGGGACTCAGCCCACTAGCGGATAAAGTAATGGACAGTGTGGAGAACGGTGCCAGTCAGATACTTTGTATTCCGGTTGCAGCAAGTACTGCAGGAACCATTGGTGAGGTGAAGGCGGATGCCGTTGGCACCGGAACGGTTGCTGTGACCGGAACGCCTACCAATGCCTTCCAACTGCAGGTCAGGATGACAGGAAAAGGCGGGCTGAATACAGCAGCCTTCCAATATTCTCTGAACGGCGGTTATTCTTTTTCTGATGAAATTACCGTTCCTGCAGGTGGCAAATATACTATTGATGAAGCACAGCTACAGCTGACTTTCAGCACTGCAGAAAGTGCCGAATTTGAGATAGGGGATGTATTCCAGGCGGTGACAACAGCCCCCAAGATGACGAACCAGGATATATTGGCTGCAGTTGAAAAACTGAAAGATATCGTTACTACCTATGAGTATTTACATATTGTCGGTGAAACGGAACCGGATTTGTGGGCGGCTATTTCCGAGAAGCAGAAAGAACTGAAAGAAAAATGGCATAAACCGGTCTTTATCATTCTGGAAGCCTATGAAAAAGGCCAGGAATCCATGGAAGATTATGTGACGAAGCTGGAGAAGGATCGGAAAACAGTGGCAAACTACGATATTCAGGTAGTTACTGCCAGAGCGTCCTATACAGGCCTGGACGGTTTTACGAGGGATACCAATATGGCCGGGATTGTTGCCGGTTTATACGCCAGGGTAGCGGTCAATAAATCCATTGGAGAGACTGCAGTGATTAGTCTATCTGAAAGCAAAATAAAGAAATTACTTCCCACAGAAATCAGTACAGAATATATTGAACGGATGGATGCGGCCGGATATCTGACTTTCCGGACATATGATGGACTGGAAGGCTACTATGTTACCAATGCCCGAATGATGGGGCCGGAAGGGACAGACTACAGATATGCAGAAGATGTGAGAGTGCTTAATAAAATCATCCGGGTAACACGAAGAGAGGCATTATTACAGCTTCAGTCGGATATCGATCTGGATAACGTAGATGCAGACCTGGAAGCTAAGGCAAAATTTATCCAGGCTGCTGTGGAAAAGATGACGGAGGAGAAGGAGATCTCGGCTGTTACAATAACGGTTCCGGGCGATCAAGATATCCTCACAGATGAAACTTTCCGTCTTATCATCCGATATGTGCCGCGTGGAATTATAAGGGAAATTGTAGTTGATTTGGGCATGGAAAATCCATACGCAAAAGTTACTTGAAAGAGGTGAAATAGATGTCCATAAAAGTAAACAGAAAGGCATACGACTGGGGTGATGTTGACCTGCGGCTTCCCGGATTGGCACTTGAAGTCCAGGAAATCAGCTATGATGATGAACAGGAGAAGGAACTGGTATACGGAAAAGGAAATAAACCCAGAGGCTATGGAAGAGGTAATTATAAGCCTGCCGGAAAAATATCTATGCTGCGGGATGATTATGACGATCTTGTAGACTACTGTAAAATCCAGGGTGTTCCTTTATATGAAATTGAATTTCCTAAAATTATCGTATCCTATGCCAATTCCGGCGAAAGAACACGTCAGGATGTCCTAAACAGGGTGTCCTTCAGCAAGTTCAGCCACAAAGCAGCTCAGGGGGATAAATCATTGAAAATAGACATTGATCTGATGATTGCAGGCGTTATCGAACGGGACGGCCTGGCCCCGGTATAAGGCGCGGGAAATCAAAAAAATTGTCAAAAACGGAGGTTGAAGTATGAGCGATAATTCAAAATTTACTACAGTTCCCACAACGGAGGCAGTTGAAAATACAGCATTGATAGATATTAATAATGTTGCAAAGCTAAAAGAAAAATATGGTGAACTCTACCAGATAGATATTACCTTAGAAGAGGATGATGAACATGAGGGAAATATTTGCCGGTATTATTTCCGGAAGCCATCGAATGGTTCCTTCAACCGTTATCTGAAAACTGCTGGCAAGAACCTGGCAAAAGCAACAGAAGCTTTTACCGATGATAATATCATTGATGAACAGCGTATTGATTTCTCTGAAAAAGCCCTTATATACCCGGGACTGCCTTTGAATTGCGGAAACAAGCTGATATCGGCATTAGGTTTGGGCGATAATATAAATTTTCGGAAACTGTAGAACAAAAGCTGGCCGAAATAAGCAATTCACTGGACGCGGGGCTGCTGGAAATCTACAGGTATGTTCCGAAGGCTATGCTGGCCTGTGTGGACCTGAATCAAGCTGATATAGATACTTTCACCCGTTATCTGGCTATGGCCCGCTATCTGGAAAAGGTAGAGGGTAATGTTATTGCAGAAGCCATCATGAAATCGCTGGAGACTTGAGGAAGGAGGGAGCATGGGTTTTGAAGCAATCTATAAGTTAAGCGTTGTCTTGTCTATGGTTGACCGGCTTACCTCCCCCATCAGGGGTGTTGGAAGTGAAGTCCAGGGTACCATGGGCAAGATAAACGGGATGTCCCAGAGCTTTGGGAATATGATTACAGGTGGAGCTGCTATGGCAGCTGCAGGTACCCAGATTGCGGAAGGAGTCCTGCAGCCAGTAGCTGCAACCTTTGAAACACGCAGGGCATTAGGAGAATTGTCCAGTCTGGGAGTCAAGGACCTACAGACGATAGAAGATGCAGCGAAGGAATTTTCCAGTACGTGGGCAGGTACCACAAAACCGGAATTTATCAGCGCAGCCTATGATATCAAGTCGGGGATAGCTTCCCTGACGGATGCAGGAGTGGCCGGGTACACAGAAGTCGCTGGTATTACGGCCACGGCTACAAAGTCTACGATAGGTGAAATGACGGATCTGTTTGCAACAGGGTATGGCATCTATAAAGATTTTTACTCGGATCTTTCAGATATGCAGTTCGCTGAGATGTTTTCTGCTGGAATATCTAATTCCGTACAAATTTTTAAAAGTACTGGCTCCGGAATGGCGGAATCCATTAAGGCGTTAGGAGCATCGGCAACCACAGCACAGGTACCGCTGGAAGAGCAACTGGCTGTGTTGGGTATGTTACAGGCCACGATGTCCGGATCCGAAGCCGGGACCAAGTATAGGGCTTTCTTGAAATCCGCTGCCAAAGGCGGAGAGGAGCTGGGACTGAAATTTACGGATGCCAACAACCAGCTGTTATCGATGCCCGAAATCTTGGAAATTTTAAAGGGAAAATTTGGCGAAACTATTGATATGACGGAAAAAATGGAAATCCAGAAGGCTTTTGGGGATGAGGAGGCAGTGGCCTTAATCGACCTGATGTACAACAAAACCGGAGCCATGCAGGACAACATTTTAAAGTTATATGACTCTATGGGCCAGGGGACGGCAGCCACTCAGCAGATGGCGGATGCCATCAACAACACCGAACCCGCCAAGTTTGAACAGTTAAAACAAAAGGTACATAATACCGCCGAGAGTATTGGTAATACCCTGTTACCTACCGTAAATGAATTGATGGGTAGAATTGATGGCGTATTAATCAAGGCGGATGCCTGGATCGCCAATAACCAGGATTTAGTCCGGGTTATTATGCAGGTGGCCCTGGTATTAGGCGCATTCCTGGCAGTAGGTGGTACCACAATTACAATAGTAGGTACCGTGGGCCGTATCTTTACTGGTACCGCTGGCATGGTCCTGAAATTCGGCGGGGTGTTAAAAGCTATCCCAGGAGGGCTGGAAACAATATACCTAAAGGCCTTGTATGCGGGAGACGGAGTGCGAGGGGCATTTGGTAAGATACAGGCTGCCGGAAATGTGGCGGCTGGTGGGATTAAAACTTTTGCAGGCGGAATTGCCACAATGGGGAAAAATGCATTATCAGCAGCAACAACTGCACTGAAGCCGCTGATTACATCTGTGTGGGGATTTACTTCCGCTTTGCTGGCTAATCCGATTACCTGGATAGTTATTGCGATTGTAGCTCTGATTGCCGTTTTCGTGCTTTTATATAACAAGTGCGAATGGTTTAGAAATGGGGTTAATGCAATCTGGGGAGGAATCAAAGAAGGAGCCAGCGCGGTAGCTTCCTTTTTTTCAAACATGTTCTCTGGGGTAAAAAATGCTGCTGGGAGTATTCTTGAGGCCGCAAGGGCCACAGTATCGGAAAAACTCGGCAATATCAAAGCAGCATATGAAGCGAATGGCGGCGGCATCAAAGGCATAGCAGCCGGAGCCATGGAAGCTGTGAAAGGATATTATACAGCCGGATTTACTTTCCTTGACAATTTGACTGGTGGAAAATTATCTTCCATGGCGGGGAAAGTTGGGGAAGGCATGCAGAAGATCAAGGACAAAATATCCGGATCCATTAGCTGGTTTCGGGAATCCGGAAAAAAGGTACTGGATACATTTGCAGAAGGAATTAAAAGTGCGATATCTGCGCCGGTTAATGCGGTTAAGGGTGGACTCCAAAAAATCAGAGAGATGTTACCATTTTCAGATGCCAAGACAGGGCCTCTTTCAACGCTTACATTATCGGGACGGCGTGTTCTGGAAACATTCGGAACGGGAATTAAGCAAAACGAAAATGTTCCAGCGGAAACTGTGGAGCAATCCTTTGAAAGGATGAATTTTTCAACAGCAAGACCGGAATACAGAAAAGAAGGCAAAGAAACTTCGGAAACCGGGAATGTTTCCGGACAGAAAGATGAAAGTAAAACAGTTACAAAAAAAACAATTATTGAGCATCTGGAGTTGAAGGTAGAACTGAAGAAGCTGAAGGAACTGAAAAAGTTGTTTGAGTTAATCGATGAAATCGAAGATTACACGAACAGCAACGGTACGGATGAAGATCCGGATCCAGAACCGCAGCCAGCATAAGGAAAGGGAGGGATCAGGATGGTTTACATGGATGACGATCATGTTATGATAGACGGCATGATTCTTCCCGGCCTGTACAAAAGTATTGAGGTAACAACTTCGGCCAAAATAGATGAGCAGGAAGTGGAGGGCAGTTCTGTAAAACCCAAACAGGCCACAGGCTACGAGGATGCTGCCATCAATATCGAACTGGAACTGTACGATAGCCCGAATGCAAGCAAAGAGGAAAAGCTACTGTTAATTCAGAATTTATTCCGGATAAAGGGCCAGGAGCTGCCGGATGTACACCAGATAATCAGCACACATACGGCAATCAGAAATGTTGATCAGGTTATTTTCAAAAATCTTGTATCGAAGGAAGCCAACAATAAAGAAGTTCTGAAAGTTACATTAGAATTTATGGAATATATTCCGCAGACAATTAAGGCCAGGAAAAAAAGCAGCAAGTCAGCCGGAACGGCCAGCACAGGAGGAAGCGTAAACCTAAATAATAATTATACAAATTATCTGCAGAACAACCGTGGAAGTGCGCCAAAGATAGCGGATAAAACCGCAGCTTCTCCTACAGTAGATGAGGAATAATTATGAAAACAGAAGAATTATTTTATCCGGATTTTCAAGTGGTTGTTGGCCCATATGTTCTCCAGAGAGGAGTTACTTTTGCCTGTTACAGCGATCCCAAAACGCCATATGACTGGTGCAAAATTAATTTCACGGAAGAATTCCAGGGCAGCATACAGGTAGATGCGAAAGCAGAGGTGGAGATTTATGCAGGCTATTCCGGAAGCCTGCAGCCAATATTCAAAGGTGTCATTGAAAAGACCTATAATAAAGCGGGGGCAAAGGATGAAATTCTAGCAAAGGATTTTAATATCAAACTATCGGCAGCTAAAGTAAGTAATACCTTTTTAGATGTTACTCCGCAGGAGTTGGTACAGTATGGTCTTCTGGAGGCTGGAATTTCTGATTATGAACTATCAAAGGAAGTATTTCCAATCAAGCCGGTGGTTTCAGTGATACAGAAACCGGTAGTTGACTTCCTGAAAGAAATTAATTTTTTATGGCAGCTGGACATAAAGAACTACTTCCAGTTGGGAAAATTCTTCTGGGGAATCGAACCAGAGCAGAAAGAGGTTTATATCTTTGAATATGGCTCTAATATAATTTCTCTTACCCGGGGAAGCGGTTACTGGGTAATGCTTACAGCTTGTGTCCCGTTTATTGGACATTCACAGATGATAGAGGTTAATCATCCTTACATAAACGGTGAATACCAGGTAAAACGAGCCAGCCATTTTGTAAATGAGGACGGATGGCTGCGAACAAAACTATGGTTTTAAAGGAGGGCAGCATGATTGATAAACTGGCAAAGACGGTACTAAAACAGGTCAAGGATGAATATCCCTATGTTGCTCACCCGGCAGCTATGCGGGCTGAAATTACAAAGGCAGAGAAGCTGCCAGAGGAATACAGCTATGAAATTAGTTTGAAGGATAAAGAGACAGGGGTGTGTCGAGATTATATCCTTACAGGGACATCATTCAGATACCGTGTAAAAATTCTGACAAATGGGAAGGATGAAATGGCAGAATATCCGGAATTAATTAATATTGATTCCAGACAATGCTATCAGCTGGGGGATATTGTTTCAGTTGCATTTATCGGCGGTGAGACAGAGGCCGTCATTGTGGGAGGCTGAAATGGTAGATATCCGGCTCGATGAAAACTGGAAACTGACTCAGGCCGCGACTGGAGATGCACCCATTACCGCCGACATTGAATGTATTTTGCAGGATATCCGGCTGGAATCACTTACGCAGGAAGGAGATCTGTTTTACGACAGGGAGTATGGCTGGTCACTGTATGATTACCTGCAGGGAGATGATTCGGAATTAATCCGGACAGCAATTGATACACGGATACGGAAAAAGCTTAGCAGGAGGGAGTATATAGATGCAACAAGCATTAAGACGCAAATAAAGTATACAGACAATACGTTTACTGTTCAGGTAAGGTTTTACTTCAAAGGAAATGACCAGGGATATAGTATGACAACATCCTTTGATAGGATCAGGGTGGAGGTGAAGCAGGAATGATAGATGATAAAATTCTTGACGAGATTTTTCCGGTTCAGGATCTTACAGAATTAAAAGCAAAAACAGTAAGTGAACTAAAAGAAGAAGGATTCGTAATTACAAATTTTCAAACCGGCGGTATCTTTAACACCCTTTTAATGATTGTTCTCCAGGCCAGGGTAGAATTGACTAAGCTACTAAGAAAATTACTTTCTTATCTGTATGTACGCCATGCCCCAGGAAAATGGCTGGACCTTCTTGGGGAGGATTTTTCAAAGAGTCGGAAGGCAGCGAAGAATACTTGTGGTAATGTTACGATTTATCGGGACAACGAAGTGGAAGCTAAAACGCTGGTGATTCCCATCAATACCATTTTTAAGACCAACAAGGACATTAACCATGAGGAACTGCGTTTTTTCTCTTCTAAGGCTGTGGAAATGCTGGCCGAAGATATGAGCATATCTATTCCGGTAACTGCTGAAAAGGCAGGCAGCATCTATAATCTTCCGGAGGGGCAGATCAATAAGTGCATGATCCATCTGGAGGGAATAGACAGGATTACGAATGAGCAGGATTGGATTACCAGTGAAGGGGCTGATGAAGAGGAAGAAGAAGCCTTCCGGGAAAGAATTATTAATTCCTGGGCGGAACTTTCCAGCAGGCCGATCGCACTCAAATATAAAAATGTCTGTGAGGCTGTCAAAGGCGTATTGCATGTGCGTGTAGACGATCTGCATCCAAGGGGGCAGGGGACGATAGATATTATCGTAACATCTACAGCTGGCCAGGCTACAGAAAGTCTGCTGGAGGATGTACGTGCAGCTGCAGACAAGATAAAAGGAGAGTATGACAATCTGCTGGTAAAAAGCGCGATAACAGTGCCACAGGATCTTTCATTAATCATTACCCTTCCCAGGCTGGCATCAGATGAAGGCATCGTGGAACGTGTCAATGCAATAGTGATAGATTACTTTAAAATAAGCCGCAACCGCAACCTGAATGAAATAATTTTGTTTGACCTATCTTATGCCCTTAAAAAGGGAATTGAAATCATTAAAAATGTCAAATTTACTGCTCCTACTGACGATGTAGTACTGGATAAAGACCAGGTTATCCTTTTAGGAAGAGTGGAAATAACGGTGGAAAGAGAGGAGTAATATGTTTCAGAAGTTTGGGGACTACCTGTTTTACCTCTTGAATGCGCCATTGAAAAAAGACAAGCCGCGAAATCAATTTTATCTATTCTTTGCAGTAATAGGCCGGATATTTGATGGCATGAAACAGGACATATTTAAGTTCCGCCGACAAAAGTTTATTTCTACGCAGGACACAGCGCTGCTTGAATTGAGCGGCCAGGACCGTGATATGTTCCGGATGCGTCAGGAGTCTGTTGAAAGATTCCGGCGCCGGCTACAGATGAAGGCAATCATTGCGGAACTTGCGGGCAGTGAACAGGGAATCCTGCTTGCTATTGCATCCCTGGGATTCCAGGCTGCCATTGAACCGCTGTGGAAAACAGAACCATCAAGATGGGCTGAAATCATAATTGACATCATGGTATCTGAAGAAGAGGGGCTGCTGCTCGACTATGACTGTATTCTTACGGAAGTTATGAAAGTTAAGCAGGCGAGTACCCTTCCCCATATCCGCTTTACGTATAAAACAAGCGTCAGTGAAAAGGTGATAGCTGTTGGGGGAATATGCAGCTGCATAAAAGTGCAGGCATATATTCCGGATAGCATAGGTGCAACAGGAGAGCTGCAGACAGTATCTGCATTGTATATGGCAACACAGCTGCAGGTTCAGGCAGGAGGATAATGATAATATGGAAGAAAAGATGTATTACAGCATTGTAACCGATATCGGTGAACAGCTGATGACCAAGGCAATAGCGGAAGGGAAAAAGGTAAATATAACAGAGATTGCGGTGGGAGATGGGAGAGGAGAGTACTACAAACCGGACGCTTCCCAGACGGCACTGAAGAATGAACTATGGCGCGGTGATATTAATTCCTGCGTAATCAGTCCGGATTCCCCCAATATTATTGTGATTGCTGCTGTTATTCCTGGGGATGTGGGTGGCTTTACGGTACGCGAGATGGGGGTATTTGATGCGGATGGACATATGGTAGCCTTGTGTAATACTCCGGCTACTCCCAAGGTGCTAATCAGGGATGGAATCGTTAATGAAATGAGCCTGTCGATGGAAATTGTGTTGGTCAACGAAGGGGTTGTGGAGCTGGTTATCGATCCTAATGTGATAACAGCTACAAAATCCGAACTTGAGGCTGCGAAAAGTGAACTGTATCATGCACTGGACAATAAGGTGAATATTATAGTAACCAGTGAAAATATACCCGTAGCTCAAAGGCAGGAAAAAACCTTTTATTTCATAATTAATGGTTCCAGTGAACCTGAGAATGACAGTATAAAAATAAGCCCGAATATGGGGATAAAGATAATTGAAAGGGGAAATTAAAATGGCATTAAGTAAAGTAAGAGTACAGCTTTTGAATGCAGAAACGGACGAGGTAATACAGGATGTTGACGTACTCACTAGTGCTGATTGTGTAACCTTTGAGAATGGGAAAACATTTCAGGAGTTACTCGATGTAGGATTATTAAAGGGTGATAAGGGTGACACCGGTGCGAAAGGGGCAACCGGCGCAATAGGGCCTAAAGGAGATACCGGAGCTAAAGGAGCGGATGGATCTAAATGGTTAAATGGTACAGTAGCTCCGACAACACAGGGAGTGGATGGAGATTGGTATTTGAACACCTCCAACAGTGACATTTATCAGAAGGCCAGCGGGACATGGAGTAAAAAAAGGAAACATCAAAGGTGCAACAGGGGCAACAGGGGCAAAAGGTGAAAAAGGAGAGCCTGGTTCTGCTGGAGCTAAAGGAGATACCGGAGCCAAAGGAGCTACTGGAACGCGGGGAAGCAAATGGTACAGTGGTACAGCGATTACTGGGACAAGCACAACAGGAACTATTTTTAACGCGAGCGGAATCACAGATGCACTTGTAGAAGATCATTATTTTAACACATCTACAGGCAATGTGTATAAGTGTACAACACCGGGAGCTGCATCTGTAGCAAAGTGGGTGTTTGAAATCTGTCTTAAAGGAGCAACTGGTGCTACAGGAGCGAAAGGTGATAAAGGTGATACGGGAGCCAGAGGGGCAACTGGTGCAACAGGACCGGCAGGTAAGGATGGAGACAATGTTAAGTTTGGGACAGATTATGCAAATGCGTCCGATGTTAAAATTTTCATGAAAAAAATGTAATATGGGAGGTACATAATATGTCAATTTTTAATATTGATTTACAGGATGATGAGGGGAATTCGTATCGGCCTATGGCTAATCCGGATTCACAAACAGAATTTACGAAAGCAGGATCCAGAACAAATATTGCATCTGGTGATAGTTTCAGGACTGCATGGGGAAAAATTTGTAAATTCTTTGCAGATTTAGGGACCAGTGCATTTTCTGGGCTTGCAAATAATCTGACTACGACAGCAGCTGGGTATGGTATGGATGCCAGGCAGGGACCTGTTATCCAACAAAAATTTGATCAGATAAATAGCAATTTAGATGGCAATCGTTTCGGTCACACTGCCGATGGCCGACCTGGATGGAAGGACGGTGCTGATACAGTGCACCCTTTTAGCGCGCCTGCAATCATATCAATGATTCAATTGTTACCA
>OJJF01000080.1_pt1 | contig 84069 bp, 64 predicted proteins | sample 1596121 | NCBI WGS metagenome assembly OJJF01 (sample SAMEA4350135, study PRJEB24818) | metagenome | biome: human; feature: gut; material: faeces | place: Denmark | collected 2013-09 | reverse complement strand
CGGCACGAATACGACCTACCTGAGTAATGCGGTGAACAACTACTTCGGATGCAATTTCAAGCGGTTAATAAATTCTTACAGGGTGGTTCGCGCGAAGGAGTTGCTGGACGGTAAAGATTGCCCGGTGAATGAGCTTTTCAGCCGTTGCGGGTTCGCCTCCAAGAGCGTGTTCTATGTGGCGTTCAGAAAAGTGGTTGGCATGACTCCCCTGCAATATATATCGCAGAGTCGGAATCCTTTTATGGTTCAACGCAATTAAGTCCTTTTATAACAATAAACATTTTGAGTTTTTAAATTTATAAATTTAAAGTTTTTCTATTATGAACAAAAAATTTTTAAGTGCAATCCTGTTCGGAGCCTTGATGGTTTCTTCGACAGGAACATTTGTATCTTGTAAAGACTATGATGATGACATCGATGCTATCAACAAGGAGTTGACAGACATCAAGTCTCAGCTGGCAGCTTTGCAGACAGAAGTAGATGGCGGTAACTGGGTTACTGAACTTGTTGACGTAGAAGGTGGTTTCAAGGTTACTTTCAGCAACGGAAAGACTTACACTATCGTTAATGGTAAAGATGGTGCACAAGGTGAGCCGGGTACTCCAGGTAAGGATGGCAACGGTACTATTGTTGAGGTAAAAGATGGTTACTGGTATCTTGACGGTAAGAAGACAGAGTATGTTGCTGTTAAGAAAGATGATTTAGGCAAGGTAAAAGTTCCTTTTGTTAACGAAGCCGGAATGTGGGTGTTCTACGACAAGGATGGTAATGAAGTTGTTTCTGAATACAAAGCGCTTGGTGCTACTTATGTAGTAGAAGCCGATGGCGTTTACACATTGAATGTACCCGATGCCGATGGCAAAATGCAGGCTATAAAATTGCCTACTGCAGGTGCTACATTGACCGACGTAGAATTATTAGGATGGGCTGCTTTGGATAAAATGGATAAGGGTTTATCTCAAGGAAGTGATATTCGAACTACACTTAATATAGAATACGCTTTTGTAAAGAAAATTGTTCAGACTTGGGATCATAATAAAGAAACTACTTGGTCTGCACAGAAAACTGTAGCTAAAGGACAGGTATTAACTACTTTGGCTCCTAATAACACATATTTGATGGCTCGTATTGATGCAGGTGCTGATGCAGCTGATATGAGTTTCTCTTTGAAAAATTCTAAAAACGCAGTTCTTCCTGTTTCTTTAAGTGCTGCTACTGAATATAAGGGTCTATTGTCTAGAGGCGCAAATGGCATGTATGCTATTGCATTAGACAATACAGATGCTGTATACACTGGTGCTGATAAGTATACAGGCCAGTTTACTAATGGACTATACGCTTTGGTAGAAAAGAGTGGTTTCATTTCTAATTACAATTTGGATGTTGCTACATCAGAAGCTGTAGTTGTCGAAGGAAAAGTTACCACAGTGGATGGAAAGGAAATAGTAGTCGATAGTGAAGATAGTAGTAAGAAATACTATGAAGTAAACTTAAACAAAGACAATGTTATTACTTTTGATGAAAACGAGAAGTTCGTTTATGACTACTATGTAGAAGCTGTAGATCCAACTATCGCTAAGTTCTTTGGCTTCTCTGCAGATAAGAGTAATGGTACTTTCAAAGTAACTAAATTGTCTGATGAAGTAACATACGCTACATTTGATATCAATGTATACAAACTGCATATTGATGGTAAGATTTACAAAGAAACAATTACCATTAAGCCAATCCGTACCTTGGGTAATGAAGTCGTTTATGACTTGGGTAATGTACAGATTAAGAAATCTATGAAGTTGAATGTGTCTTTGGATAAAATGTTTACTGCTTTGGGTAGCGATGCTGAAATCTGGAAGAACACAGCTTTGGGTGTTAACGGTGCTGATGCTACAATTGTAAAAGATGCAGATAAGAGTGAAGGACCTAACATTACATACACTTACAAAAAAGCTGATGGCTCTGAACTTGCTAAGGTTGACGGAACTGCAACTCAGTTCGATGCCGTATTCTCTGCTCTTGATGGCACTGCTGCTACTTTAACTCCGGGCACTGGTTATACTATCACTATCAATTACAAACATGACAGCAATGTACTGAACACTATCAAAATTAAGTTTACTCCGGTTATGCCTGCCTTGTCTTCTTACATAGCTAAGAGAGAAGCTTTGTGGATTGGTAATACATTGATGGCTTATTTCGTAGACCCGATTCAAGATCAAACGGATTTTGCTTCTAAATATGAAATGGAGAAAGGATTCACGACATTAGGTTCTGCTGCTGATGCTGATCTTACTGAGATTACATTCTCTTTGGATAGAGAGCAAAAGATTAACAATGTTAAGGTTCAGGATTTGGCTAATATAGCTTCTAATGTAATAACTTTGGTTACTAACCGCGACTTTAATCAGGATGGTAACGTAACAGAAGCTGATAGATGGGCTTACGGTCAAGAATTGAATGTGAAAGTAGCTGCTACTTATTTGGGTGGTGCTTACAAGTTCACTGATGAAGAGATTGCTGCCGCAGCATTTAAGATTAATGTTCAAAGTGCATTGAAAGCTGGTAAGATTGTTCCTGCTGCTGGTGCTTCTATTACATTGCCTGCTGCTGCTGCCGGTGAAACAGCTAAGTTAACTGCTGATATGATTACTGGTTACACTTACAACAATCAGCCGTATAGCTTATTCAAGGAAGCTGCTGGCAATTATAAGTATAGCTATATCGACAAGGTAGAATTCTTCACTACCGATGCAGAAATCTATACTGTAACTAAAGATGCTACAGCAATTAAAGATGCTGAAGGTAAAGTTATTGGTTACCACGCAGAAATTACTTCTAAGAATATTTCTCAGACTACTAATACGAAGATTATCGTGAAAGTAACTGATAAATACGGTTATACTAAAACTGCTGAACTTCCTTTGACTATTACCGTGGGTAAATAATCAATAAAAAACAGAATTAAAAGGAGCGGTCTTCAGGTCGCTCCTTTTTATGTTTATTCAGAATTTATTTGACATCAGTATCTCATTGATGTTTAGTTATAAACAAATAAAATCCCATTGTTACATATTTTTAATTCAGATATTGTATCTTGGTCCCAAAATTATTATTTATCATCTCTCTTTCACTATGATAAAGCTGACTATCTTTTAAGTAGTAATAATTAGGGTTACCTGCAAATTCTATTGTTACATATTCAGTATTTTCATCATTGCGATGAATAGCCCATACGCCTTTATAATATATTGAGTCATTAAATTGAATGAAAGTAGTAGAATCTTCCTTCAATTCAAATTTTATTCCTGTTTCAGTCTTAAATATGCCGTTGAACACATGAGATGAAGATGGTTTATCTACATTACCGCAAGACGAAAAAACAAAAAGAAAATAGAATATCATCCCATATATAAATATTTTCATAGATTGTAATGTTTTTGTGTTAAAAAAAGGACGTCCTTTTTCAAAGACGTCCTTTCTTTTATATAGTTTTAAATATTACTTACCTGAAGGAGTACCTCCTGCTTTCGCAACATTCACTTCAAGAGCTTCTTTCTTTAATACACCCCACTTGTGAGCGACTTCAACAGAAATATACATCTTGTAATCAACGTTAACCGGAGTACCATTGTTGTTGAAGTAAGCCAAGTGAGTAGGATCTTTATCCACTTGCTCTGCATGAGCTTTATCAACCACGCCATTAGCTTCAGTAGCCTTCATTTGCTTCAACGATGCATTGGTCGGCAATTTACCATCTTTCACACCTTCTGTATGCTTGTATGTGTTAGTTGCAGCATCGTATGACAAACTTGTTGTTACCTTGTCAGTCAAGAATTTAACATTATGAACGCCATAGTAATCATATAGTTCATGAGCATACTCACCGTTCTTAACATCCTTGATGTCTTGAGCGGCAACTTTATTACCATTCCAATCTGTGAAGTTGAATCCGTCAGCTACATTCAAGAAGCTACCATCAATTTCAGCATCAACGAAGTTACCCTTAATAGCACCGTCAATAGATAACGGATCGATAAAGAATACTTCAAATTCCTGAACAGGGATCACATTATAGCTGTTATATTCAACAACCAAGTTTACAGGAACTGACTTACCTACCAATGCTTGGGCAGCCGGAGTACCGTTCAGTTTGTCAATTTCATGCAAACGTATTGTACTTGTACACTCATCATATGTAGAGCCTAATGTTTCATCGAAGTTCCATGGCAAGAACTTGGAATCTTTGTTTGTTTCAGCTGTTGCACCCATTACGTTTTGGATAGTTGCAGCCAAAGTCTTATCAGTTTGGATATAATCAAATTGTTCCCAGCTTGTAGGAGCAGCTCCCTTCCATAATGAAATACCATCTGCACTTACATTGTAACCTGCCAAGTAGTCATACTTGTTGAAGCGGCTTTGATCGAACACAAAGCGTACGTCTGCACAATTACGGATGTACTTAATGAACTGAGCCAAGTTAGTCGGTTTAGCATTTTCAGGTTTATAGATGTAACCATTTACAAGATCAGCAGAGATATGGCTGTAATCTTGCAAAGCACAGTCTGTACCGTTATATTCATGGGTATGATCAGGTGTTAGACCGTTGTTATTAGCCCAGCTATCTTCAGCAGTATTGAACACGATAGGATTAACATTAAATGTACCTTCACCTATGCCATTCTTCCAATATGTTCCTTGGTAAGCAAATTCTTGTTTCGGAACAACAATTTCTTGATTAAATTTCTGGATAATGTTACCTACTGTTCCAAGTTCGTCTATATATTCAACTTCAATCTCGAATTTAGAAGCATAGTTTCCATCCTTGTTATCCTTCAATGTTCCAACAGTTTTTTCATTCATAGCCCATACCAAGTTATATGAGGTATTATCCTGTGCATCTTTCAAGAAGCTAAATAACAAGTCAACATTATTCTTTAATTCTTCCTTACCATCTTTGATCTGCTTAGAGTCACCTTCACTCCAATCTGCATCAGCATTAACTGATAGGTTCAGCTTAGTCAAATCAATTTCTACGCCGTCCTTCTTCAAACTCTTGATCTTCAGCGATGTAAAGACTTTATGGAATTCAGTCTTACTCATGCTCTGACCACCATTAAACTTAACTTGATGATAGATAGCCTCGTTCATATCTTTAGAGAACAACTGCTGATACATATCATGACAACTGATGGTATCGTTTGCAAAATTAAACGGACTCAATACTTGCTCTTCCCCTTTATCGATCCAACGAACTTTGATGTAACGTTGTGCAATCAATGCATTGTCGTGTTTTGTATCAATCAATGAAACACGCACAATCGGTTCACGACCAATAGAAGCACGAGAGTATTGATTGTCGTCCAAATCTACATCATAAACTTCTGATTTCAATCTGTTACCACTCAAAATCTTAGCAAATTCCTGTTCGTCTGTATCACGATCTCCTTGCAAATATTTTTCAGTAGCTAAAGAGAAACGGAATTCCAAACCGTAATCAGCATAATTCTTCAATTCTTTATGGTTGACATGATTATTTGTTGTAGTAGTACATACTGTAACCAAAGTATTCAAGTCTAGCGGTTGGTTGTATGCCCATTCTACGTCAACGAGTTCATTATTTCCTGATTCATACAAACACACAGAGTCATGATAGTGAACATATATGTCTTTACCATTTTCTGCATTTTTTTGAATTTCATCAGCAAATTTGTCTTCCAATGCTTTAGTAAAATCAGTTTTAGAGTTAGCTAAATAAGGAATAGCTACAATTTCTTCAATGCGTGAGTATTCAGAGTTTACATATACGCCATTTATTTTACCGGCTGCTTTGTCCGCTTTTTCTGTTTCTGTATAATTAGACTCAGTCACAGGAGCTTTCAAAGATGCCATATAGAATGTTTCTGTAGTACCGTTTGTAGTAGTAGTGATGGGTTTACCCAAGAAATCATCACTCTTCTTGTAAGTTACTGTCAGTACACCATCTTTGATTTCTTTACCGGTAGGAACAATCGGACTGTTTGTTTTGACTTCAGCGCTTCTTGTCATTGTATTATTCGATGTGATACAATCGAAAGAAGGCAACTCAATATCTTCAGTACGAACCCCCATGCTCGGACTTACATGGAAATATGCCTCATTCTTTTCTGTAGAAATATAACGAACTTCTCCAGCTGCAACGTGATCCAATACGGGACGGTTAGTATGTTTGTCTGGATCGCTCTCATGTTTCGCCATTGGCTTATATACCTGTGGAGTGTACTGTAAGGTAGTCAGAGTAATAGCAGCTATACCATTGATATGGTCTGTAGGAATCAAAGAGAGACTAGTCAGACGATGACCTATTACTTGCATGATCTCAGCGCTCAGTTTATCCACTTTGTCATTCAAAGCCTGCAAACTTTCCGAAGTGATGAAATCCGCTTTCAATTCTTCTTTTAAAGCCGATATTTTTTTGTCTACACTTTCCAAAGAAGCTAATTTGTCAATCTGAGTCTGAATTTCCTTTTTCAAGTTTTCAAGGTCTGATTCAGTAACGCCGCTGTTACTACCACCTTCTTCAGCTTTTTTCAGAGCTTCTTCAGCTTTCGCTTTTGCTTCTTCTGCTGCTTTTTTAGCATCAGCTACAGAACTTTCCATGGTAGACACCTTTTGGGTAAGTTCTTCAAGTGAGGCTTTCTTATTCAGCTGTTCCTGCAAATCCTCGATGTCATCATCATAGTCTTTACAAGACACGAACGTTCCTGTTGACGAGGCCATTAAGGCTCCGAACAGGACTGCACTTAAAAATTTTTTGTTCATAATAAAAAAACTTTAAATTTATAAATTTAAAAACTCAAAATGTTATTGTTATAAAAGGACTTTAAATCTTTTTCTGTGTCCGGATGGTGCTTTATATAGGAACTGCAAGGGAGATGCGCCTACAATTTTATGAAATGCGGCATAAAAAACACTTTGGGATGCAAAACCACACTTCCTAAAAAGAGAACTGGCTGAATACGTACCCTCTAGTAATAAGGACTTTGCATACTCAACACGATACTTGTTAAGGAGCTGCTTGAAATTGCATCCGAAGTAGTTGTTCACCGCATTACTCAGGTAGGTCGTATTCGTGCCGGATACAAAAAGATATTATTTTACTGATTATCAATATGATTACTCTATTGTCATGAACAGATATCCCATATTGTTATTTGAATCAATTCTAGATAAATTCAAATATCTCCTAGAATTTATATCTTGAATAAATACCTTTACATATCACCTAAAGAACTTACTAAATAAACCTTCCATTCTTTCGTTTGTTTCATTTAAATTATTATTTTTGTAACCGCGGTTACAGTAACACAGATTACTAAAGCTTATGAAATTCTATAATAGAGAAAATGAACTGGCAGAGTTGAAAAGGATACAACGCCTGTCTTTTGAAGAAAATTCACGCCTCACAGTTATAACAGGAAGACGTAGAATAGGGAAAACCAGCCTTATAATGAAGGCTGTGGACGAAATGCCTACTGTATACCTATTTGTAGGCAGAAAGAATGAAGCTACTCTCTGTAGTGAGTTTATCCCCCTCATTTCGGGCGCTTTGAATATCTTTGTACCAGCAGAGATACGGTCTTTCAGTTCATTATTTCAATATATGATGGAAATAGCGGGACAAAGGGCATTCAATCTGGTTATAGATGAATTTCAAGAGTTCTATAATATTAATAATTCCATTTATAGCGATATACAAAACATTTGGGATCGTTACAGAAAAGAGACCAAAATGAACCTGATTGTCTGTGGATCCATTTATTCTTTGATGAATAAGATCTTTCAAAATAATAAAGAGCCGTTATTTGGGCGTGCCGATATTATTATAAAGCTTTCACCCTTCAGCCTCCCTGTACTTAAAGAAATTATGTATGATTATTATCCAACATATACGAATGACGATTTGTTGGCATTGTATACATTTACCGGAGGTATACCCAAATATGTTGAATTGTTTTGTGACAATCGTATATTGAACATCAATGGAATGATCGACTTCATGGTCCGTGATAACTCCCCGTTTACAGATGAAGGAAAGAATCTTTTAATAGAAGAATTCGGCAAAAATTATGCGACCTATTTTTCTATTTTAAGTGCCATAGCAAATGGCAAAAACACACAGGCAGAAATAGAAGCGGCTTTAGGGAATAAAAGCATTGGCGGTTATTTGAGAAGACTGATTGAAGATTACAATATCATTGTACGCCAACGCCCTATTCTATCAAAGGAGGGAACACTGGCTATCCGATATGAAATACAGGATAACTTTATCAGTTTCTGGTTTAACTATTTTGATAAAAACCGCTCTCTCATTGAAATAAAGAATTATATGGCATTACGTTCCATTATCAAGGCTGACTATCCCACTTATTCCGGAAAAATGTTGGAGCGTTATTTTAAGCAGAAGTTTGCAGAAAGTTTCCTTTATAAAGATATAGGCTCTTGGTGGGAGTTAAAAGGCGATGCATATGAAATTGACATTGTAGCCCTATGCCTGGAAAAAGATAAGGCGGTTGCCGTAGAGATCAAACGCCAGAAAAAGAACTATAAACCGGATTTGCTGGAGAAGAAAGTGGAACACCTTAAACATAAGGTACTTCCACATTATGCGATAACAAAAATGTGTTTGTCCCTGGAGGACATGTAGTTTCCCTTGTAAAAAGGGACGGGGCTGTCCATGAGAAAGATACACTCTAAAGATACTCATTTTCTGCGACATACAGAAAACCTATGCTTTTTTAGGACACTCTATGAAGTGTCCTTATTAAATTGAATTAGCTTAATATTTTATTTAATAATTGGAACAGAACTCGGCTTTCAGGTGTGAATATTCTTTTTTACTGGTCAGATTTTCTAACAGAATATATTGTTTTAGTACATATAGATAATAGAAATCATGTAATGCTATTATAGTGGCATTGGTTAATGTGTTTTTAATGTGTTGGATGACAGTTGATTTTCCACAGTAATTGCTATTTTAATATCAACACATGTTTCATAAACAGGCCTCACAATTGTTTTGCATATAATAAAATTGTTCGTTAGATGAATTCCTAAAAAGAAAGCGAAGAAAGAATTACTCCGTTGCCGGAAGCATCATTTGTATATTTTGCAAATATACCTTCTGTTTGGAGCAGCAAGAATTGTGATATAATTTATCTTGAGTATAGAAATGCCGGGAGGATTATTGTTACATAGCCTGAAAGATATAAATCTTTCATACCAATCATAAATCAGGTTCAAAACATGGATGATCATCTGTTCATTCGCAGGTGGAAATGCTGAGATTATCTTCATTTTAAATGCCTCAGCGATAAAATCCGGTTGTTCCTTTTCTCCTTTCATCTATCGCTGAAACTCCCTGCCCATAGGCGTTCCGGCTATGAAGGGGCTCCTGTCATTGCTCTGTCAGCCTCCTTTCAGCCTGCTCTTTCACATTTTTTGTGAAGGAATAAAACGATACGGGCTGAAATGGAAGTGAGGGGAAATGGTTTCAGATTTAACCGGCTGATTTTCTGTGCATATTACATAAGATGACAGGATGAGGGGAAAAGGGAGCGTATCGGATTAGTGGGGGAGTAATACACGGAACAGACTAGGTCTGTAAGCTGAACAGGCTAAGTCTGTGCACTGAACAAGCTGGCGTGTTTTAAAAACGTATAGTTGTTTTTTAAAAGCCTGAAGATGTTTTCTTAAAAGTTGAAGACGTATTTTTTAAAGCTCAAGGTGTATTTTAAAAACATAAAGGCGTATTCAACAATAACATTAGTAACGTATAAGCCCCAACATTAGTAACGTGTCAGCTCGTATGTTAGTAACGTGTAAGCCCACACGTACATAAGCATCGGGTCACACATACGCAAGCATCGGCCTACACATACGTATGTATTGCGCCCTGTATCCATTGAATTTTGCCCCAAGTTCCATTAAATCTTGCACCAAGTTTCATCGAATCCTGCACCAAGATCTGCCATATTTCCGCCCCCTCTTGACAAACGCCTTTTTATGTTGTATATTTGTAGTTTGCCAAACTTAAAAAAGTAACTCATGAATGTATTCGCTACTCTCAAAACAGTCTTCTTCGGAAGCAAATTCCTGTCAAGCCCTGTTCCTATTGACGGAACACCGCGTCGTGATCTCGTATCCGCTCTCAACGGGCTGATGCCGCTTTGCCGGACTATACCCGGCGTGCGTCTGGCGCTGGATATCCGCGAGGGCCAAGTAGTTCTGGCATTGAACTGGACTCCGCGCACCGACGGGAATGCTCCCACGGGCAGTTACCACTACATCGTGTCGGACGAAGACGGAGTAAGAGAGATGGCCGACTCACAGGTTCTTCTCACTGAAAACGGTAAGGATAACCTGCTGGGGAGTATGGACGATTCTCGGACACATCCGACAGTCTCAACTGAAAAGACAGAGAAGGATTCCGCTCACTTGAAAAAAGATGTTCAGAAAAAAGCGGGACCAACCTCCCCAGAAGATACTGGCAAGAAGGCGAAATCACATACCCTGATGCAGGAAGTGACCGCTTTCCTCACCTCCCGCTACCGCTTCCGGTTCAATGTGCTTACTGAAGAAACTGAAGTGGCAAGTGTAGAAAACAACATTCCCGATACTCATCTGCGTTACGCCAAAGTGGACGAACGATGGATGAACTCACTAAGTCTGGAGGCTATTGAAACGGGCATAGACTGTTGGGACAGGGACATTCAACGCTTTGTGCGCTCACGCCGCATCAGTGAATACCATCCCTTTACTGCCTATTTTGAGCAGCTTCCCGAATGGGACGGCACGGACCGGGTGTCCGCGTTGGCACGCAGGGTGTCCGACGACCCGATATGGGTGAACGGTTTCCACCGTTGGATGCTGGGACTCTCTGCCCAATGGATGCAGCTCAATCCGGATAACAACCGCGCCAACAGTGTGGCTCCCCTGCTGGTGAGCAGTCGCCAGGGATTGGGGAAAAGTACGTTCTGCCGTCTGCTGATGCCCGATAGGCTGAAATCCTACTACACGGAAAGTTACGACCTAAGCTCCCCGGCATCCGCCGAAGCCAAGCTGGCCGCCTACGGATTAATCAACTTGGATGAATTCGACAAACTAGGTGCATCCAAAATGCCTTTGCTGAAGAACTTGATGCAAGCCTCCGCACTGAATATCCGCAAGGCTTACAAACACAGCGCTTCATCGCTTCCCCGTATTGCCTCGTTCATCGGCACCAGCAACCGGGAGGATTTGCTGGTAGACCACACCGGCTCACGCCGCTTTCTTTGCGTCAGTCTGAAACATGCCATAGACTGCACCACGTCCGTAGAGCATAAGCAATTGTACGCCCAGCTTAAAACAGAACTTCTATCCGGTGAACGAAGCTGGTTCAATAAAGAAGAGGAACAGACTATACAGCAACATAATGCCCTATTCTACAAGCATGTACCCGAAGAAGAGGTGTTCCGCCTTTGCTTTCGCTTTGCTACAGAAGAGGACAATCCGCAGGAAGTGCTTAGCCTCTCCGCCACCCAGCTGTTTGAACGTATGAAGGCAGCCCATCCTTCGATCATGAGAGGGATGACCGCTTACAGCCTGAGCCGTATCCTGCCCCAGCTGGGCGAACGGGTACATACCACCAAGGGAAATGTATACCGGGTGGTAGAATGTTAACTTTCAATTAATTGAGAATTTATCTATGGAAATGAGATTCCCGGTATGGAAGTCGATTAGACGCATTCACACTCTCAAGCATATATTGTCAAGAAGTGTGAATGCCCTTTTCTAGTATATGAATGGGTCATCCGGCATCATAATGAGCGCTGCATACCAAACGTATTTTGTATTTCACCGTACTCCCTGCCTGTAAAAATTTGGATGAGGTTTTAAATCCGAATGCATATATGCTCCCGTTATGATCATATACATACCGTTTCTCAATATCCAATAACGGGTCTCCGTTTCTTAATCCCTCTATGGTTTCATTCAGTTCATCCAGTGATGATCCGCTGAACGTCTTATGCAATATTTTTGCCTCCTCTTCAGTCGGAAGATGCCATCCGTCTGCTTCCTCCTCCTGTATGATATTCCGCACATCGGAAGCGAATCCACTCCACTCATCCAGACTCATCAACAAAATATCCGCCCCTGTGGAACTTGCATTCTCTATGCCAGCTACAATACCGCCGTTCCAGATACCGCCAATTTCGGGTAGCCCGGAAAGATCCGGATTAATGGGAGGCGGCTCACTACCGCCATTACCTTCATCAGCACCGCCAAAATTGAATTTGATATCTACCGGAGCCTTCCATTCACCTGATATCAAACTGCCTCCTACCGTGACATCACCCGAATAGCTGCCCCCGATATTCAATGGCACGTTCGCTTCCGGCTTTCCTTTGAAAGTGTATCCAAACGTCTTTGTCTGACTATTATCTTCCAAGGTTATGGAAAAAACGGTCTGAGAGCCGCTCCCCGGAAAAATATAAAAAGGCTTTGCACTCCAAATTCCACCCGGCTCAGACTCACAAATAATTTCCGTACTCTTGTCTTTGCCGGAATACTCCCTTGTAAACGACAGGGAAGAATATAAAGGCGAAATCTGCAAACTCACCTTTTTAACGTTTGCCGGTATATCTTCCAAACTGATATTAACTAAAGATACAGCATAATAGAGGGTTACAGAAACAGATATATTTTTCTTATTGGCAATTGTCACAGTTGAAGTGCCCATCATTAGCGCGCGTGAGCTTCTGTTATTTTCTTTCATAACAATTACATCATCAAGGCTAGGATCTTTCGGAACGATATATTCCTCTCCCAAACCGGCTATTGCAACAATAGTATATCGGGCAGGAGGTAACTTCATTTCAATCTGGGCGTTATCTGTCATTTTCAGACTGGCAGAACAGCTGCCGTCCTCTGCAAACGCATAGATATAGGCCGGATAATTAATCTGGGATTCTCCGCTAGACCTGGCAGATATCTTTAAAGGAAGATTTGTTTGCGAGACTCCGTCTTCATCGTCTTCTTCATCATACATCGGGCGTTGGCAAGAAACAGCAGACAGCAGCAATAGAAACAGAAGCACCTTTAATTCGGTTAATCTATAATTCATAACATATTATTTGTTTGTGGGTTTATTTCTTCTCCATTTATAACTATATCCTCTTCTTCATTTCCCGGAGTCCAACCCGAAATACTTCCTCCCGTTATAATTACATTTCCGTCTTTTACTACAATATTGTATTTATGAATACATCCGGACAATAAGCCCGGAGACAGGTCGTCTCGTCGTGTTATGTAATATTTGTTGTTACGGGTATATTCAATGGTGAGATTAACAGAATGGTTTTTCACAGCTTTCGGATCAATGTTTCCGTCATTCTCGCCCCCGTTCAGGATAAAATAAAAAGAAACATCCTGATTGTTCATGGTGTGTGACGGAGTAATCTGGAAGGTTTCCTTGGGAGTTTCGCTGATGGTGATGCTGTTCGTTTCAAAGGAGTAGTATCCTTGGGTCGTCAACCCATTTCCTTCAAGTCTGATTTTGTCAATAACGGCCTGTGCCATATCTCCTTCACCCTTTATGTTTATCTTTAATAGTGACAAAACGTGCTTAAATGAATAATCGCCCGAAAAGGCCACATTGCCAAGGTCGGTATCGTAGGAAAGCTTCCTGGATGCTACTAGAAAGTCATATTGGTCAATATTTTCCCAAGTCCCGTTCTGGCTGTCGAGAGAAGGCATTTTTATATTTTCCTTACTTTCGGCTTTGGAACCGGAGTGGGGATAATATGCGTAAAAAGTATGTTCCTGGTTTTTATCTTTCCAAAAGACACTCTTTTCTGTAGTCCAGGAAGTTCCATCGAATATCCAGCGGACGGCGCTGTCATTGTCCATAAAAACACCTATATCATCGGTTTTACTAAAACTAGCGATGGCATTTTCATGATCTTGCAAGTAGCGTGCTCCGGAAACTGTTTTCCCGATTCTTGCCATAATGGATACCGTGTACTCTTTTTCTTGTGATTGCTCTAGTTCCTCACTACCTTGGCAGGCAGAGAAGTACATGATCGTCAATAGCGATACATACAGTGATCTTTTCATTCTTTTATTTTATAATAGTGAGGGACAAAACATCAGCTTATCCGTTAAAATTAAAATGAGGACAAGTTGAATTGGTCGAGGATTAAAGCATGTCTGCTTATTGTCGGTAAGAAATTAAACTTGTGTTCGGCTGCGAAAATAATTCATTCTTAGCAAAAAGAAAAACAAAATGATAAAAAGATGAAAATTAAATGTGTTATGCCGGCAACAGCATGAACATTCTTACCGGTATATTCCCATAAAAAATAGTGGAAGGCAATCTTTTGTTTAACGCTTTAGGCTGACTATGACTAAATCTTACCTGTAAATTATTTCCTTCCATTCTTCCACAGTACGTGTAAGGGAAGAAAAATTCACCCCGATACAGACTATTTTACGGTTATCGGTCAAATAAGATCGGGCATAGCCTTTCTCTGCTATTTGCTGTAAAGCCTCCTCTGCTGTTCCGTCCATCTTGAATTCGAAAATGTAAACATATTCGTCCATTTCCAATATGCAGTCCACTCGTCCGAAGCTCTGGCGGTTCTCACAATGGATTGCACGGCAATAAACTCCTATCAAACGGAGAATCAGATAAAAAGTGTATTGGAAATGTTTCTCAGTCATATCCAATTCCTTCAAGGAAGCGTGAGAGTCATACGGGATGCTTGCAAGAAAGGCGGTCAGAGAATCACAAAAAGCGGAGGTGTTCCCTTGCTCAAGGCAAGTAACAGCATCGATAATCCAGCTGTTGACCTCTCCACCTCCGGGTTTCAAATAATGTGCTGCCAATACGGACAAGAACCCTTTACGCACCTCATTATTGGGAAAATCGAGCAGATAAGTTCCCATACGTCTATTATATTCTTTAATAGTGAGATATCCGCTCTGATAAATCATGGGTAGAGGCTGTTCCACATCAGCCTTATAATCCACAAACAAAGAGGGAACATAATAACGTCCGGCAAGTTCGTTTATCTGCTCGCGGCTGTGTTGCAGCAGACGAACCAAATAGGTGGGAGTACCTGTAGAGAACCAGTAATCACGAATTGCCATACTGTCAAAAGCATTAAGAATGCTGAACGGATTGTAAATGTCGGTCATCCTCTCTCCAAAATGATATCCGTCATATTGCCGTCTGAGAAGTTCCTTCATTTCTTTCACTGTGTACTGATATTTAGCAGCCAACTGTATGGTGGGTTCTTCGAAAAATGCTTCCAGCTCATTCTGGGTGATACCGCACAAGGCTTCGTACCGTTCATCCATACTGATATCCTTAGGCTGGTTAAATCCACTGAAAACACTTACTTGGGAAAACTTTGTTACTCCGGTCAACAATACGAATCTCAAGTATTGATCGGCTCCTTTAAAGGTAGAATAAAAGGATTTCAATATTTCCCGGTTATGGTTCTCCAACAGAACTTGCTTTCCATAATCATCATAAAAACAAGCTTCCGTATCTAATACATCCAAAATAGGTTTGTCATATTCATCAATCAGAACCACCGCACGCCGCCCTGTCTGTTCATAAGCCCGGCGAAGTATTTCAATGAAACGGGTTCCTATGGTTGTATAATTGGGATTCTTGCCATAAATATCTTCCCAGTTCCCTAAATAGCCTTCAATGGTAGCCTCCAGAATTCCGGGTTGTGTATACAGTCCTCCATTAAAGTCTATACGGAAGATAGGATACTCATACCAGTCCTTTTCCAATCCGTCGATTTCCAGTCCGGCAAACAAATCTTTGCGTCCCTGGAAATAACAGGCAAGGGTACTTACCAGCAGGCTTTTGCCAAAACGGCGTGGACGGCTCAAGAAATAAGTCTTGCCTTGTGTTACCAAGTTGTAAATCAAACCGGTCTTATCCACATATACATAGCCATCTTCACGGATTTGGTCAAAACTCTGTATTCCAATAGGGTATTTCATATTTTGTTGCGGTTCTAGAATGAATGATAAAACAAAGATATTAGTAAATGACAAACAAAGCAAATAAAGGATTTGTTTTTTCTGCTTATGACAAGTTTTTCCGTTTCTTATTAATGGATAATCACCTGTTTCTGTCCATATATATTGGCATTCTGTCCTTTAAAGGATACTTTGAAAAGTATTTAGAATCTATCTATTCTGCAATAAGATATACTTCTTCTACTGAATTTGCTATATCATTGTTTGTCAGTGTTATACATATTATCTAATGTGTATTAATATCTTTATACCATTGTAGTTTTGTATATTCTTCATTCAAGTCATTAAGTTCTCTCTGCATGATAAAAGTGGTCATACCTGAAAAGGCGGTGATAGGGAATGTTCCTTCTTCCGTAGCATAAAAAGGAGTATTTCTTTTGTAAACCACACATTGGCTGATACACTCTTGAAGTGCATTGTATGTATTTTCATCTGATAATGATTGATAATATTGAGCGAAATCAAAAAAATAGAATGGGGCTTTTAAAACTCCATCATAATTTTGAAGGTTACCGACCGGGAGAAAAGAGCCGGATGCTTCTGTATTGATCTGTCGTATCAAATTCGCTAAATTTGATAATCCGGCAGTTTTTATTATGCTAATGGTAGCAGAACGTTTATCGCCTTCCATCAAATTCCAATAATGAAAATAATTTTCTGCAAATCTTTGCAAATCAGCATTTTCTTCAAGCAGACAGGAAATACTGCCGGCATAGATAGGAGTAAATCCCGGAGATACTACTGGGGCAGAGGAAGCCATGATATATGCTGCTTTATTTCTTAATTCATAAGCCACCTCAATACCTGCCATATTACATGCTTCAAAGATTATGAATTCAAATAAATGGTCCGGGAGGGCCATGGCAAAATCTGTTATTTCCATTTCATTGTCATTATCGATGATGATAGACCGCGAGCCATTAACCAATGTATGTGGAGGAAGCCAGCCACTGCCATGGGAAAACACGATTAGACCGTAGCTTTTAGCAGGATAAAGCCGAGTTACGTCGTTTATAACTCGTTTAAGCACTTGGGGGGAGGCTGAGTTTTCTTGGTCATAGGTATGTATGGTAATATAGCCTTTCTCACTTTTTCCATCAATTTCCATCAATCGTGGAGAGTCCTTAAATGGTGTATCCTGATACACTATTATATTTCCATCTGTCCCGTCTTCCCATCCATTTTTAATTTGAACAAGTTTGTCATAGGTTTCGGCATCAAGATTATTATCTCCTCCCAGATAAACCAATAGTGTCCGTGCAGGTAAAACAACAGGGGTGTCATTTTCTTTATGACAGCCACATACTAATAACAGAAAACAGACAGCATATATATACTTCATACACAATATAATTGGATAAACGATTATAAAAACTAAAAGAGGGGAACATTTTGCCCCCCTCTTTTTTTATAAACAATGAGCGTATTAATTACTTGTCATTGTGCTTCTTAACTTGGATTTGGATAGTTCCAACAGAATGTCCACGATCATTCTTCCAAGTATGGTCGCAGATACCGCCCCACTTGTGATTTACACAAACTTCTACATCAATAGTAAATGGTTGAGCAATATCTTCACCATTGTTGATCCATGTGATAGTCTGCTTAGCATTATCAAGTTTGATCTTCTTCATGTTTTCAGCATCCAGTTCACTTCCGTCAGCAAAGTATGCCTTAGAAACCTTGAAGTTAACAGTTGTATTAACATCGAATACATTATGGTCAACTACCAGTTTCTTTGACCAACCAGCTTGATCACCTGTCTGAACCAAAGTATTATTCTTAGCCATATCTTTGTGATCATAGATAACATGGTTGTTATTGAATTGTGCCTGAGCACCTTCAGACCACAGATAATCTGACAAGAAGAATGCATCCTTCAATGATACTGTATTTTCAGCTTCCTGATACTTGTCATACAAAGGACCTGCTTCGTAAGCGTGGAATACCATCGGAGTTACAAATGCAACTTCAAATTCATCGATAACCACTGTAGAACGTCCATTTTCAGGAGCAGGAGCACCAGTATAAGTAGTAGTATGATCTTTAGCCCAAGGAGTATTGTTTACCATATTGATAGTATCGCAAGAGAAGTTATTGTAATTTTCTTTAGCATACTTGTTATGAGCATTGGCTTCCTTGTTGCAAGTACCATACAATCCGTCAACATCTTCATTGAAGCTTACTACGGCACGCATTTTGATCTTCTTCAAATCCTTAGCGTCAGCAGCATTGATCCAAGCACGTCCTGCGTCTGTCGGATCCAAAGCGATATACCACTTGTTGTCTTCACCTTGATACAAACGGATACCGGAATCGTGACCGTCAACTATCTTAGATGCGTTATTATGCTGGTCAACCAATTCGAATGACAAGGTAGCTCTAGCCCAATCCTTATCATGAGTCTGACCCTTATAAGGATTATAGTTGATCAAATCGAATTCGTCATTCAATGCTGCAACCATTTCATAAGTTTTAGGATCATCAAAGTTATCGTATCTACCGTGAGCAATGAAGTAAGAATCATCTACCCAGTTCAACTTAGTCTTTTCAGGAGCAACTACATCCGGATACTTCACATTGATAGTATAAGTAACATGGATGTCAGATAATCCCTTATGATCAGCATTTGGCTTGTATGTACCCTTAACAGTGTAAACGTCGTGATCGTCATGACGAGAGAATGCTGTATTCTTCACTGTAACGAACAACTGATTGTATTCTTCAGGTTTAAAGTTCGGATCTAATGAATAGTCTGCATTATCTTTTCCATCCCATGCATATACAGCGTGTTGTTTAGCCTCATCTGCTGTTGCAAATTCAGGAACGAAATCATAAGTCTTACGGAATTCGTCTTTACTCAACTGTACATCTTTATGGTTGAATATCTTATCCATATCCATGTCAAGAACTTGATTGATATGTTTCAGAGTGACGTCTTTTGTTTCTGTAATATTAATTTCAGGAGCAACAACTGCATTGCGTACAATGTGAATCTTGATGATTGCTGTTTTAACTACATTACCATTGTCTTCACCCGGTGCTACCAGTTTCACACGAACAATAGGAGTTCTGTCTATAGCAGCTGTGTGGTTGGCATCTGTTTCTGCGCCCCAAATCGGGTCCGGAGTTTGTTTTACTGTAGCAACACCATCTTTGGTAACATCCAAATAACGTTTTGTCTGGTTAACGCCATCATAATAGAAGTCAACCGGTTCAAACACCAATGAATAGTCATCAAAACCATTCTCCATCAGAGGGTACTGAGCGTCTTGGGCTCTACCCGTACGTTTGTCAAAGAATGAAGTTACGATGTCCTTCAAATTTTTTGAATGTCCATCACCTGTATAGTTCAATTCTACAACAATACGTTCTGCATCATCTTTAGATTCAGCATCTCCTTTATATAACTGGTTTTCAGCATTGGCTTCGAACTTAGCTTTATCTGCTTGATAAGCCTTCAATTTAGCCTCTTCAGTACCGGTCGGATTCAAGGTGTTAAGATAATATTCATCTTTGATGAATTCTCTATAATTTACCTTGTTAGGAGCAATTGCATTTTTAATCTGAGCAGGAGCGTTAGTTTGGTCAAATGCATCAGCTACTTTAACCAAATGTACGTTTTTCTGCAAAATTACTTCATGCTTGGCGGGAACAAAATCAGAATGAACGATTTGGTCATTGTTCTTAATTCTCAATGAATATACTGTTCTTTCGTCCAGATTAGATTGTTCAGCAAAAGCCCAGTCCTTTACACGGAAGTTTAACATACCATGTCCTTCTTTATAAGATTCAACGGTAATTTTTCCATCAGTGTACAGTTTTTGTCCAGCGTTGAACAATTCCCAATTCTTGTTATTCGTATTGTAGTTCCATATTTCAGCAGTATCACGAACAAATCCTACCACTTCCATATCTTTGAATGATACGCTGTTAGGATTTACCTGATACTTCACGTCTGCCTTACCTGAGTAAACGATTTTAAATGTGCTAAAGTTATTTGTACCCCAATCTGCACCTGTAATCTCTGTTTTACCTGCCACACTATCAGTAACGATGGTAGGGAAATGGATTCTGGCAGCTTCACCTTCAGAAAGGAAAGTAGGGATAAACTTAACTCCGCTAACTACAGAAGTAGCTTTAGGCATACTGATAGTCTTTTTAGTGCCATCAGCATAAGTAATAACTAATTCATAAGCTGATTCACCTTCTTCTACTGATACTACATAATCATCAGCAGAAGTACCTGGAGTACCCGGAGTACCTGGTTTGCCCGGTTCACCTTGTTCTCCTTTTGCACCATTGTATAATTTAATGGTCTCTCCATCACTGAATTTGATTTCATAACCACCATTACCATCAGTGAACGGAGTACAGCTTTCGACATATTTGCCTGAGCCTACTTTGTCTTCAAGGGCCTTGATTGCATCTTTCACATTGGATATTTCTTGATCCAAGCGGTCGATGTCGTCATCGTAATCCTTACAAGATACAAATGTTCCTGTTGAAGTGACCATAAGGGCTCCAAACAGGATTGCACTTAAAAATTTTTTGTTCATAATAGAAAAACTTTAAATTTATAAATTTAAAAACTCAAAATGTTATTGTTATAAAAGGACTTTAAATCTTTTTCTGTGTCCGGATGGTGCTTTATATAGGAACTGCAAGGGAGATGCGCCTACAATTTTATGAAATGCGGCATAAAAAACACTTTGGGATGCAAAACCACACTTCCTAAAAAGAGAACTGGCTGAATACGTACCCTCTAGTAATAAGGACTTTGCATACTCAACACGATACTTGTTAAGGAGCTGCTTGAAATTGCATCCGAAGTAGTTGTTCACCGCATTACTCAGGTAGGTCGTATTCGTGCCGGATACTATACAGTAATACTAATTGTTTGAACACCAGTTATATGTGTGACAACTTTAATGATGTAAGGGCCGTTTCAGGTCCTTTTTTATTTATAATTGACAATAATATCCGGTAAACTATCTACTGCTTTTTGTTTGAGTTCATCTATGATATGAACATATTTTTCAGTGTGCCGGGTAGTAGAATGTCCTGCAAGGCTGGCGGCGGTCTTGATATTAGCTCCATTTGCCATAATGTTGGTGATAAATGAGTGCCGGGCACAGTGGAAGGTGATGTGCTTGTGTATATTAGCCCTTTTGACCCATTTGTTTAAAATTCTTAGTGTGTAAGAATAGGAGGGGAGCCCGAATACCAACTCCTCGTTAATGCCTTTATGTCTTTGCAGGAGCTTGATGGCAGTGTGGTTTAAGTTTAGATGCAAGATTGCGTTTTTGGAGTGTGACTGTACTTTCTGTTGTAGAATAGTAAGGCGGTTTGATGAGAAATCTATGTCTTTATATTGCAGTTGGTGCACATCACACCAGCGCAGCCCACAATAGCAAGAGAACAAGAATGCCCTTTTTACTTCGTTGTTGGGGCATGGAGTGATAGCAAGTTTCTGAATCTCTTTTAAGCTGAGGATTGCTTTGGTTACCTCATCAAACTGCATCAGGCGGATACCATCTGTAGGGTTAGAGGTCATTAACTTTTTTTCTATACATTTATTGATGCACATTCTGAATTTCTTGAAATATCCGATGGGAGTGTTACCTCGGAGATGATCCCTGAGATACTCAAGAAAATTTATACAAAAATCTTTTGTGAGAAGGGTTACAGGTAAGCTTTTCTTTCTTGTAAACAGTCGCAGGTGGGTGATACATGCCCTGACCATTTTCTTGTCCTTTTTGTGATAGGTATCCAAGTATTGTCCTATCAGAATATAGAAATCGGGAACATTGCTTTTATCTGTTGGAAGTATATCATCGAATGTATTTTCTATATCGTTCAGATGATATTCAACAGATAAGAATTCTAGTTCCTTCTTTGCTCTTATCTGCCTGGCAATTAGTACCTTGTTTCTGTTTTCCGCTCTTCGCTCTGCACTGGTAGGAGCGTCCAGGATGATGCCCAAATACTCTTTGCGGCGCTTCCCGTTATAACTGTAATTCAGATAAAGCGAAACTCTTCCTTTGTTCAATTGTTTCTTTCCTAATGTAATTCCCATAATGAATAATAATTAATACAATAATAATGTTGAAAAGAAGGACCAGAGAGGGACTGAAAATGAATTCCTCCATCTTTCTTTCTATAATAATAATATCTTTTGTACCTTTGTGTCATAAACAAAAAAATGGAAGAAAATTTTGATATACGCGAGCAACAGCTCACAACTAAAGAACGCGATTTTGAGAATGCCTTACGTCCGCTGAATTTTGAAGATTTCAGCGGGCAGGATAAGGTAGTGGATAATCTGCGCATCTTTGTCAAGGCGGCGCGTCTGCGGGCCGAGGCGTTAGACCATGTTCTTTTGCACGGACCTCCCGGCTTGGGCAAGACGACCTTAAGTAATATCATTGCCAATGAACTGGGAGTAGGTTTTAAAGTGACCTCAGGACCGGTGCTGGATAAACCGGGTGATTTGGCGGGAGTACTGACCAGCCTGGAACCCAATGATGTGCTTTTTATTGATGAAATACATCGGTTGAGCCCTGTGGTAGAAGAATATCTGTATTCTGCCATGGAGGATTATCGTATCGATATAATGATAGACAAGGGACCTTCGGCGCGTAGTATCCAGTTGGAGTTGAGCCCGTTTACTTTGGTTGGAGCCACTACCCGGAGTGGGTTGCTGACTGCGCCTTTGCGTGCCCGTTTTGGAATTAATCTTCATTTGGAGTATTATGACGATGATGTATTGACAAGCATTATCCGTCGTTCAGCTACTATATTGAATGTGCCTTGTGACGTGAAAGCGGCGGGTGAGATTGCTTCGCGCAGCCGTGGAACGCCCCGTATTGCAAATGCGCTGTTGAGGCGCGTCCGTGATTTTGCCCAGGTGAAAGGTTCCGGAAGGATTGATGTGGAAATTGCCCGGTTTGCTTTAGAAGCCTTGAACATTGACAGGTATGGACTGGATGAGATAGATAACAAGATTTTATGTACTATTATAGATAAGTTTAAGGGAGGCCCTGTGGGGCTGACTACTATTGCAACCGCTTTGGGTGAAGACGCCGGAACAATAGAGGAGGTTTATGAACCTTTTTTGATTAAAGAAGGTTTCTTAAAACGTACTCCGCGTGGACGTGAGGTCACGGAACTGGCCTATATGCACCTGGGACGGAGCATTTATAATAGTCAGAAGACATTATTTGATGATTAAAAGATGGCAGGATTAAAAGCATTAGCCAAGGAAACAGCCATATATGGGATGAGTAGTATCATCGGGCGGTTCCTGAATTATTTGTTAGTACCGATATATACCAACGCTTTGCCTGTGGAATCGGGGGGCTATGGTATCATTACCAATATGTATGCTATAACTGCCTTGCTGATGGTGCTTTTAACATATGGTATGGAAACCGGATTTTTCCGGTTTGCCAATAAGGGGGTGGATGATCCGATGCGCGTCTATTCCACTACTTTGCTTTCGGTAGGGGCGACTGCGCTCTTGTTTTTAATCGTTTGTCTTTCTTTTCTGCATCCCATAGCAGGTTTCTTGGGATATGGAGAGCATCCGTGGTATATGGGGATGATGCTGATTGTAGTCGCAATGGACGCTTTCCAAGCTATTCCTTTTGCTTATTTGCGATATAAGAAACGCCCTGTTAAGTTCGCTGCATTGAAATTGTTGTTCATTTTTGCCAGCATTGCCTTGAATATCGCTTATTTTGTAGGTATGAAAGGAGAGAATGTCGGAGTGGCTTTTGCTATAAATCTGGCTTGTACTTCTTTGGTGATGCTGTGTATGTGGAAAGAATTGGTGAGCTTCAGATATGTGCTGGACAGGGAGTTGTTGCGGCGTATGCTGCATTATTCTTTCCCGATATTGATTCTGGGTATTGCCGGAATCTTAAATCAGGTAGCCGATAAAATTATTTTTCCGTTTGTTTATCCTGATAAGGCGGAGGCGACCATCCAGTTGGGTATTTATGGGGCTGCCAGTAAAATAGCTATGATAATGGCCATGCTGACACAGGCTTTCCGGTTTGCATACGAGCCGTTTGTTTTTAGTAAGAGTAAAGAAAAGGATAGTCGGGAAATGTATGCCAAAGCGATGAAGTTTTTCATTATCTTCACTTTGCTGGCCTTTTTGGCTGTTATGTTTTACCTTGATATATTGCGTTATATTTTAGGACGTGATTATTGGGTAGGGCTTAAAGTTGTACCTATTGTCATGGCTGCCGAAATGTTTATGGGTATTTATTTCAATCTTTCTTTTTGGTATAAGCTGATTGATGAAACAAAATGGGGAGCTTATTTTTCATTGGTGGGATGCAGTATCATTATCCTGATAAATATTTTCCTTATTCCGGTGTTTGGCTATATGGCGTGTGCGTGGGCAGGTTTTGCCGGATATGGAGTAGCTATGCTTCTCTCTTATTTTGTAGGGCAGAAAAAATATCCTATTAATTATGATTTGAAAGCGATAGGTAACTATGTGGCGTTAGCGCTGGTACTTTACATTGTTTCAGTTTATCTTCCTATTCAAAATATATTCTTGTTGTTGGGTGTTCGTACATTACTGTTGTTATTGTTTGTGGCATATATTGTGAAAACGGACTTCCCCTTGCAGCAGATACCTGTTATAAACCGATACATAAAGAAATAGCTATGAGTGACCTGAAGAATGATTTGAAGAATGTGCCTTATATAAAGCAGTTCTTTGGTGAATATCTTGATTTGCGCAAGGATAAGGATAATGAAGCCTTGATTGTAGAAAGTATTCGTAACGGTGTTGAGTTCAAAGGAACTAATTTGTGGATTCTTATATTCGCAATTTTTATTGCTTCATTGGGCTTGAATGTGAATTCTACGGCAGTGATTATCGGTGCTATGTTGATATCTCCGCTGATGGGGCCGATTATGGGAGTGGGGCTGGCTATCGGACAGAATGATTTTGAACTGTTGAAACGTTCTCTGAAAAGTTATTTGGTGGCGACTGTATTTAGTGTGATTACATCCACGATTTATTTTTCGCTGACTCCGTTGGATGAAGTACAATCGGAGTTGCTGGCACGTACTTCTCCTACTATATATGATGTGCTTATAGCTTTATGCGGTGGCTTGGCCGGTATTATCGCCTTGTCTACAAAGGAGAAGGGGAATGTTATTCCGGGGGTAGCTATTGCTACGGCTTTGATGCCGCCTTTGTGTACTGCCGGATTCGGGCTTGCTACCGGAAATTTACTTTATTTTTTAGGTGCGTTCTATTTGTATTTTATCAATTCAGTATTTATCAGTCTGGCTACTTTTATCGGGGTGCGTGTCATGCATTTCCAACGTAAGGAGTTTGTGGATAAGGAGCGTGAGAAATTGGTAAAGAAATATATTATTTTTATTACTTTGGCTACGATGTGTCCTGCTGTTTATCTGACTTATGGCATTGTAAAAAGTACTATTTATGAAGCTTCTGCCAACAACTTTATCAACGAGGAGCTGAATTTTAATAATACCCAAGTAATAGACCGGAAGATTTCTTTCGAGAAGAAGGAAATACGTGTTGTGCTAATAGGCAATGAGGTTTCGGAAACAGAAATAGCAACCGCAAGGGATAACTTGAAACTTTTTAATCTGGCAGGAACCAAACTGGTTGTTCTTCAAGGAATGAATAATGATGCGATGGATATTGGCAGTATAAAGGCGCAAGTGATGGAGGACTTTTATAAGAATAGTGAGAAACGTTTGCTGGAGCAGCAGGAAAAGATTAAGTCTTTGGAAAACGAACTTAATGTATATGCCGCATACAATACCGTAGATAAAAAGATAATTCCCGAACTTAAAGTACTTTATCCTGCAGCAGAAGCTATAGCCATGGCGAAGACTGTGGAATTGCAGGTAGACTCAACCCAAACGGACACATTGACAATAGTCTTGATGAAATTCAGTAAAAAACCTGTAGGAAAAGAACAGGAAAAGATTTCCGAATGGTTGAAGGCACGTGTCGGGGCGAAAAAACTTAAATTAATTGTAGAGTAAAACCATGAAAAAACTACTATTGCTGCTGTCTTTCCTGCCTTTATGTATATGGGGTAATGAGGGAATGTGGCTTCCTTGTTGCCTTAGCAAACAAACTCAACAAGTGATGAAAGAAATGGGATTGGAACTTTCATCTGAACAATTGTATAATCCCGGAGGAAAAGCATTGGCTAATGCTGTTGTTAGTTTTGGAGGTTTTTGCTCGGGGGTTGTTGTATCTCCGGATGGCTTGGTTTTTACTAACCACCATTGTGGGTATGATGCCATTCAGCAGCATAGTTCTGTGGAGCATGATTATTTGCGAGATGGTTTTGTAGCCGACTCCTTAAGTAAGGAGCTTCCTAATCCGGATTTATTTGTCAGTTTTCTGATACGCACAGAGGATGTGACGGAGCGTGTGTTGCAAGCTATTCCAGTCGGAACAAAGGAAAATGACCGTGCGCTGATTGTGGATTCTATTTCCACATTGCTTGCTCAGGAAGCTGTGGCGAATGATACGTTGCTGCGTGCTGAGATAACTCCTTTTTATGGTGGTAATGAGTTTTATCTGTCTGTGTATAAAGATTATTATGATGTTCGTCTGGTGTTTGCTCCTCCCTCTTCTGTAGGCAAGTTTGGCGGGGATACAGATAATTGGGTATGGCCTCGCCATACCGGGGATTTCTCTGTTTTCCGTATTTATGCTGATCAGAATAATCAACCGGCAGCTTATTCTCCGGAGAATGTGCCTTATCATCCGGATTATTTTGCTCCTGTTTCTTTGGGCGGGTATGAACAAGGTTCATTTTGCATGACTATGGGATATCCCGGTTCTACCAGCAGGTATTTGTCTTCATTTGGGATAGACGAAAGGATTAATACGGATAATGCCGCTATGATTAATGTCCGTACCATCAAGCAGACTATCTGGAAAAATGCAATGGAAAAAAGTGATGATATCCGCATTAAATATGCTTCCAAGTATGCACAAAGCTCTAACTATTGGAAGAATAGTATAGGCATGAATCAAGCGGTAAAAGAGTTGAAAGTGATAGAGAAAAAACAAGCTTTGGAGCGCCAGTTGCAAGAATGGATCCGTCGGGAACCTGATAAGCGAAGCAAATATGCAAGGGTTCTGACTGAACTGGAGCTGAATTATCGTAATCGTAGAAATGCGGCGCGGGCTATGGCATATTTTGGAGAAACATTTGCCAATGGACCGGAGTTGATTACGGCAGCCTTGGCTGTACTGAATTTTGATTTTGAGGCAGAGGAGAGTGATTTGGAGCGTAATATGCGGCAATTGTTGGAGATTTATGCCAATATGGATATAAGTGTGGATAAACAAGTCTTTGTGGCTATGTTGAAAGAATATGCGGCTGAGGTAGGCAAGGAGTTTTTACCTGATGTTTATCCATTGATAGAGAAAGATTTTAAAGGTGATTACCAAGCTTATGTAGATGATTTGTATGCTCGTTCCTCTTTAAAGACACCGCATGGGTTTGAACAGGTGGTGAAGGGAGATACCACTTATGTCTTGTTTGATGACCCTGCGGCTTCTTTTGCTATTGATATGTTGGTGAAATTTTATGAATTCAATCAGTCGGTGGAAGAAGCTAGTATGAATATTGAGAAAAATGAACGTTTGTTGAATGAAGCAATGCGTGAGATGGAGGCAGATAGGGTGTTTTATCCGGATGCTAATTCTACTATGCGTCTGAGTTTTGGCATGGTGGGTGGTTACTCACCGAAAGATGCTATTGAATATTCTTATTTTACGACAACAAAAGGTATTTTTGACAAGATAAGGCAGTATAAGGGAGATAGTGATTTCGATGTGCTTCCTTCTGTAGTCGAATGCTTGAGAAGGAAGGATTTCGGACGTTATGCTACCGGAGATGGTAATATGAATGTTTGCTTTATTTCGGATAATGATATTACGGGAGGGAATTCCGGTAGTGGAATGTTTAATGGAAAAGGGGAATTAATAGGTCTTGCTTTTGACGGGAATTGGGAAGCAATGAGTGGAGATATTGTTTTTGAACCTAATTTGCAGCGTTGTATCGGGGTGGATATCCGCTATGTTCTTTACATGATTGAAAAATATGGGAAAGCTTCCCGTTTGGTCGATGAACTGAAATTGACAGACTAAAAGAAAAGTATGAAATGACAGGAAGCTTGGGTATGTCAAAGTTCCGATAGTTTGTCATATAATCTTTCATCCGGAAAGATGGCAAAAAAACTGTTAATATTAATTCGATGTAAACAAGGATATTCGGCAAATCTTTTTTTGAATAATACGATAAATCCAACTGACTCATAATGAATCAGTTGGATTTATCGTATTATTTGCGGAATGTCCTTGAAATGACAGGTTGTTTCAATTCTGCCTGCTCCGCTATTATTCGAGAGAAGTGGATGTTATTTGCATATTTCTACTATGCCCAATTCTCTTTCATGAAGTTGGCTTCCTCATTTCTTGGATTTCTTTTTCTTATTGTTATCGCTGTTAAAGAATTGTTTCCAATCGTCTTTCGTTTTGGGACCGCGTTCTTCAATGTAGCCACGTTCCGCACGGCTGGGTCTTCCTTCTTTTGAGGTCGTTTTTTTATTGGACCTGTCACTTTTTTTGCCGAATGAAGCATTCCTTGCTGCACTGCTTCTGCGTTCGCCATTGTCGTTTTTGCCATTATTGTCACCGGCAACTTCTACTACAATTTTCCGGCCGCCATTCAGATTAACCTTGTTCAATGCTTTAATCACGTCCTGTGCCTGATTTTCTGCTACTTCGAAGAAAGAGAAATTCTGCATCAGGTCTATTCGTCCGATGGTAGTACGTTGCTTCTTCATGTTGCGGTTAATCAGTTCTATGATTTGGTTGGCATAGAAACCGTCTGTCTTTCCTACATTCAGGAATAGACGGGTGTATCCTTTTTCTGCTTTACGCTCTGTCTTTTCACGAGCACTGCCATGATCCTTGCGTTCTTTGGAGCCACGTTCGCTGCGACGGTCATTTGTGCTGGGAATTTCTATTTCCGGAGCGTTACTATAGTATTCCAAGAAGCGGTTAAATTCCATTGACACCACGCGCTTTATCAGATCTTCCTTTGAAAGCCATTCCAGTTTACGATAGATTCCGGGTAGGAAGGATTCAATTTCTTCATCGTTTACTTTTACCTTTTCTATGTCATCTATCAATTTAATCAATTGCTGCTCGCAAATTTGTTTACCACTGGGCATCTCACCCATGATAAATTTTTTGTTGATGATTCGTTCTATCTCACGCATCTTTCCTTTTTCGCGCAGGTTGATGATGGCAATAGAAATACCTGTTTTTCCGGCACGTCCTGTACGACCACTACGATGAGTATAGCTTTCTATATCATCGGGCAAGCCATAATTAATGACATGAGTAAGGTCATTTACATCTAGGCCACGGGCTGCTACGTCGGTAGCAACTAAAAGCTGTAAATGGCGTTGGCGGAATTTTTGCATCACTAAGTCGCGCTGGGCTTGTGAGAGCTCACCGTGCAAAGAGTCTGCGTTATAACCGTCTTGTATTAATTTATCTGCAATTTCCTGAGTTTCTTTACGGGTACGACAGAAAATGATGCCATAAATCTGTGGATAATAATCCGCGATACGTTTCAATGCGGCATATTTGTCTTTAGCGTGTACTAAATAGGCTATGTGATTGACGTTTTTACTGCCCTCATTTTTGGTACCGATAGTGATTTCTTTTGCGTCATGCAGATATTTTTTGGCGATGCGTGAGATTTCCGGACTCATGGTAGCCGAGAACATCAAGGTATTCCGGTCTTCAGGAACTTTTTCAAGGATAGCATTTATGCTATCAGTAAATCCCATATTCAGCATTTCATCGGCTTCGTCCATTACTACATCTGTAATCGTTTCTAGTTTGGCAACCTTTCTTTCTATTAGATCAATCAGTCGTCCGGGAGTAGCCACAATAATATGTACGCCTGTTTTCAACATGCGTATTTGGCTTTCGATGGATGAACCACCATATACGGGAAGGATTTTCAGCCCGTCAATGTACTTGGAGTAATCGTTCAGATCGCCTGCAATCTGCAAGCACAATTCGCGTGTGGGGCATAAAATTAGTGCTTGAGGTGCACGGTGCTTTACGTCAACTTTTTGGATAAGCGGCAGACCAAATGCGGCTGTTTTTCCAGTCCCTGTTTGTGCTAGGGCTACTACATCGTTGCCGTTTCCCAATAAATACGGTATTACTTCTTCTTGTACCGGCATGGGATTCTCATATCCCATTTCTTTAATCGCTTTTAGTATTTCCGGGGAAACGCCTAACTCTTCAAATGTCTTCATTTATTTTCAAATATCTAATTCGCTGCAAAGATACGGATAATCATGGGATTATATGGCGCTTATGCAATATTTGTTTTTATCAGTAGTGTATTTTTAGGGAATATTGGCTAAAGCGTGTCGGGAAGTGATAAGAAAATTTTAGGTATAAGGTGAAAATACTCTGCCGGTATGGCAATTGAAATGCTTTATCGGTCAGAGTATCCGGATTAAAGATATGAGAATTTTATGGTGTCAGAGTGTTTGTATATGTGGCTGTTTATATTATTCATCTTCTTCTCTATATTCTAAAATATCTCCGGGCTGGCAATCTAGTTCCCTGCAAATAGCCTCAAGGGTAGAGAAACGGATGGCTTTCGCTTTCCCGGTTTTCAATATGGAAAGGTTAGCAGGAGTCAGGTCTATCTTTTCGGCTAAATCTCCCAGCGAAATTTTTCGTTTCGCCATCATTACGTCTAAATTTACTATAATTGGCATAGATCAATTCATTTTGGGTTTATTCGGGTTCTCATCTACTGCGCGCCACCAAAGGGTGTGGCGTTGCGTCAGTTTATTAAAGGCATACAGACAGAAGCAAATCCATCCAATGTTGATCGATATCCTCACTATTTTGTTGTCCAACGATGGATGTAACACAAGGAAATAGATGAATGAACTTACAAACAGAGTAGCTATCAGGCAAAGTATCAAATAAAAGATGCTTTTTCTTTTTGAGGGGAAAGTATTTTTTTCTTTCATGGCATTTTTCTTAAATGGTTAAATCCTGTTCTTCTTTCATTTTTGCCCCGATAGCAAATATCTCGGCAAAAAGAATGGGAATTATCACAGCTACCCAGTCGGGAGAATAACCGGCGTAGCTGATGATTTTGTAGCCCGGCAGACTGATTTGCTCAACTGCTGCGTTTCCTACAATCCATTCGTCAACAGCTATGAGGATTTCCAAGCTTGTACTGGTGTATGCAAACCAACGGAGGCGCCGTACATTGGCAGATGTAAATACTTCGCGGCGTGAGATGGAAATGAGCAACCGGATCAATGAGCAGAAACCGATGAGAAAAAGGAATATTCCGGGTATGGCAAGTCCCATGACAAGGATGTGCCAGGCCGATGGCTTGGCATACGTTTCTATTTCAGTCACTGTGTAGGGGAGTGTCCAGTCCACGCGGTTGTTGCTCAGTGAATCGACAGTAGTTTCAGGTAACGGCTCTACATTCAGTTTGACTGAGGTTGCATGATGGGGTATAATGTGGCGTCCAGGCTCATATATTTCCATTGCACTGTTATGTCCATCTTCAAATCCTTTCTTGAAATCTCTCCAATTTTCATCCAATCCTCCAAAGAAGTTTGCAATGATGGCTATAATGGCTATGACACCTAATATTCTGAACTTGTTCATAGTCTGCTCTGTTTTTTTAAATGGTTAAATCTTGTTCTTCTTTCAGTTTGATGGCCTGGGCATATATTTCGGCAAAAATGGCCAGCAATAGGGCTGACAGGAACATGCTCCAAGGAATCTGTACGCTTTCTACCTGGTATCCGGATAATTGGATGCTGTGGGTAGCTATGTCATAATTGATATATTGTGCCAGTGTTTTGATGATACTTGCTACAATGATGGTTGTACTAATGAGGCGTACCCGGAAAACATTACTGGGATTGAACAGGTCTTTTTTACGGATAGAAAGTATCAGTCTGATGAAACAATAAAGAGCGCCCAAGGTGATCAGACTAAAGGGTATGGCTATTATTCCCATAACTAGTTGAATAAGGGCGTCTTTGGGTGTATTTTCCTGTTCTATTTTTATACTTGTTATGTGATACTTCAGGAAGTTCCCTTTTTCTATGACACTGGGGATTGAATCATTCAATTCATTTCCTTCTGTAGGAACAACGTTCACATAAAACAAGGGTTGCAGTTTGTTTCCTATGTCACCGCGTGAGGCATCACTGGCGCCTTCCATACCTCCCAGGAATGCGTTGTACATACATCCGGCAAAGGCTATCAGCAGCAGGAAACATAGGATATTTAATTTTGTTTTCATTGTTATATTTATGCTTGTGTGTTAGTGACTTCAGAGGGTGTTCCCGGCTGTGGCAAATGTTTGTTCAGATAGAAATACATGCCGACTAGGATGATTATGGCGGCTGCCAAAAGGATGTAAGTAGGTGTGGCGCCAATCATATCAACCGTTTTTTCATTCAACTCTTCTTGGGTTGATGTAGCCATGGCAATGGTAGCCAGGGAGTTATTTAGAAAATGCCCTATCATTCCCGGTATAATGCTTCCTGTGCGGTAATAAAGCCATCCGAATACCAATCCCAGACAGAAGGCGAAAGGTACTTGCGCCGGATTGACATGGATGAGACCGAAAATGAGTGCTGACAGGAGGATTGCCATACCGGGTCTTTTTCCGGTTTGCAGGAAATGCCCTTCAATGGCTCCACGGAACAGCAACTCTTCTACCAGAGGTGCCATGACGGCAATGGCGATGATGCCGAATACATTGCGGCTCATTCCTATGAATGTGTCTTCCACTAGGTTGGGCAGTTCTATGAATTCGCTGGCTACATTGCAGATGAACATGGCTGCTATAATGAAGGGAATACTCAATAAAATGGTTTTTGCAGGTACTTCAGTCCAGCTTGTCTTGTTGAATTGAACGTATTTAAAGTAGATCAGGTGCCAGATCATGGCTATTCCTGCCAGTACCATAACGAGTCCTGTCATAGAGGCTGTATTCTTACCTGCGGCATAAGCCAGATTATCATTTTCTGAAATTTCGTTCATCACTTTAATAATTCCCGACGGAAGTCCTACCAGGAAGGTGAAAGCTAACTGATAAGCGAAGTAATAAAGTACTAATTTAATTGCGCGTCCCATAATAGAATGTTTATTGGTTTAAAATGGATTTGAATTAAGGGGTAGGACGGACTTCCGCATCCGTCCTGAGGGTATCTGTTTCTTTAAGTAAGCATCCTTGGGTTTCTCCTTGGTGCGATCAAAATCATGGTTGTTTTCATCTGGTTGTCTTTTAAATTTGGTTGATTTGTTTTTAGTTCATCAAGTGAGCAATGGCATGTTTGCATGGAACGTACCAATGGTTCATGAATAGGATAAGAAATGCTAAAATAAGGATAATTGCGCTTTTTTGTTGTGCTCTTTGGGCCAGTGGGGTGTTGACAGGAATCTTGGTCAGGACCAGTCTTCCCAAAGCTATTCCCAAAAGCATACCCAAGCCTAATCCTATTTGCGGATATAAAAATCCGACCATCATTCCTATGTACATTCCTATGGTTTGCCACAGGCTGGTCGCATTCTTATTTTGGGTTTGTGTTTCATTCAAAGTTTCCATTACTTTTTGTTTTGTGTGTCGGCCAACAAGTTTGCGTTGTTGCCTTCACGGTAAATACTTTCTTGTTTGTTATGGTTGAAAGTGCTCTCTTTGGCGTTCCATTCAGCGTAGTTGAGTTTGATTTCATAGACTCCGGGAGTTACGGTAAGCAGATAGGCCGGCTTCCACAGTTCCCGGTAAGCATCCCAGCGATAAGCTTTTTTCTCAATTACCTGACCATTTTCATCGTGTTTGTACTCATACTTCAGTTTGCGTGTCAATGTTTTGCCGTCTTCATTCAGTGTGTACACGGTTGTGTTTGTGTCATTCTGACCGTAGATGTACTTTGTGTTTCCTGTTTGTGCGTTTGCTGTTGTTGTACAACTCATCATTACTACTGCAATTGCTGCTAAAACTGATTTTAATACTGACTTTTTCATTTTTACTTCGTGTTTTAATGTTTGTGTTTATTCTTTCTTGTTTCTCGATATTCATTTATCGTTTATCGATATGCAAATGTATATCTTATTTTGATACTACAAAAGAAAAACGAAAAAAAATATCGAAAAACGATAAAAATATATCTTTTTTCGTGCTTTATAGGATGGAAGTGTATGAAGAAACAGATTTTATGCAAGAAGTGACTGGTATCGGTGAATTAATTCTTCCGATAGCGTTTGCGTTCACTGGCAGGGGCGATTTTGTCTGCCCGAATTACATAGAATGAACTGTTTTCGAGCAGGCAAAACTGACTGTAAACGAAGATGTGTAGAAAGAGTAGTTTGAAAAGGGGAAGGCTGTACAATGCTCCCTTGTATTTAGAGAAGAATTTTGGCCGTTTTTTCCCGGTCTTTATGCATTTGGGCAATGAGTGCATCTATAGTGTCATATTTTTCTTCAGGGCGAAGATACTTTACGAACTCAATGCGCATTTCTTTGTGGTAGATATTCTCCGAAAAATTGAGGATGTTCACTTCAATACTTAAATTGTTGCCGTTATTGATAGTAGGGCGGTATCCTATGTTCAACATTCCTGCCCATTTTTTTCCTCCCACATATACATATACTGCATAAACTCCTTCCGAGGGAATTAACTTGTCGCTACAATCCACTTGCAGGTTAGCTGTAGGGAATCCTATTTTTCTGCCTACTTTGTAGCCATCTACCACTGTTCCATCCAGATAGTAGTTATACCCCAGGAATTTGGCAGCCTGACTTACTTCACCTTCTTTTAATAGTTGGCGGATGACTGAAGAGCTGATTTTGCCCTCTTTGTCTGTGTAAGCTCGCGCGCGTACTATATATATGTTCAGTTCCTCACCATAACGGCAATAATCTTCAAAATTTTCACTGCGGTTGTGACCGAAACGATGGTCGTAGCCTATAACTAATGTATGGATATTGAACTTGTTACGTAGCAACTGCATAAACTCTCGAGCCGAAAACAGTGAAAGTTCCTGTGTAAAAGGGAGAAGAAAGCAGTAATCTACTTGCATCGTTTCCAATAATTCGAGTTTCTCTGTTGGTGAAGAAAGTAATTGCGGACGATAAGCGGTTTGTATCACTTGTCTGGGATGTACAGGAAAAGTGATCAATGCAGAATATAACCCATCCTTGGCAGCGACCTCTTTTACTTGATTAATAAGAAAGCGGTGTCCGCGATGCACTCCATCGAAGAAGCCGATAGTGGCAACTGAAGGAGGCAATGTTTGATGGTTTATATCTGATATTATTTTCATTATTCAAAAAGTGAACTTAAATCTTCTCCAATATGGTAATGATAGGACTGTATGCCAAGCGATATTGCTGCCTGGCAATTGATTGCCGAGTCATCTATAAAAAACGTTTCTTCGGGCAAGATGTTTGCTTCTTTCATCATTTGCTCATAAATGTCTTTTTCCGGTTTGGCCTTGTGCATTTCAAAAGACAGAAAAATATCTTCAAAAAAGTCATTTACACGGAATCCCCGATAACAGAACATTTGCTCACAGGCATAATCCCAATGTATCCGGTTGGTATTACTAAGCAGGTAAACCATATAATGTTCGCGTAACTTTAGCAATAAGTCCAGCTTTTCACGAGGAATATCAAGTAGCATCAGGTTCCACATATCATCAATTTCATGGTCGGACAGGGCTTCGCTGACCTCCTTACGAATGGCTTTCCGGAATTCTTCCGGGCTGATTTCACCCAATTCAAATTGGGAAAAGAAACCTTTTCCCCTGAACTGGCATGCCTGTTTCTCTATATCTCGAAATCCTGCTTTACGAAAAGCATTCAGGCAATTGTCAAAATCCAGATTTATTAATACTCCTCCTAAATCAAAAACGACATTTTTAATCTTACTGTCCATAACTCTTTATGTGCTTTATTCTCTTTTTTAGTCTTTTTTCTGTATTCGTTTTATCCAACGGTAGATTTCACCAATCCACAATACGAATGACGTTCCTGCGATAATATAAACCCAAGTCATGAAATTCATAGGTTCGGTACGGAACACTTTACCTCCGAACTCGACAATCAGAATTTGTCCGACTAAAATAATGATAGCCACACTTAGCATGCCTAATGCATGACGGGAATCCTTGAATACAGAATGGTTGGTTCCGAAAACACTGGCATTAAATAGATTCCAGAATTGCAGCATCACGAAGATCGTGAAGAATTGCGTCAAAGCTTGTCCTACTAAATCTGCTGGCATCTGTTTGATAATGACAATTAATGTCATCAGTATGGCAAGGAAGCAGAAGCCTACACCTAGTATATTTTTACGCATGGCTTTAGTGATGATGAAATCATCGGTCTTGCGTGGCTTTTCATTCATGACGTCTGCACTGGGGGGAATAGATGCTAAGGCCATGGCGGCAAAAGTGTCCATAATAAGATTTACCCAAAGCATTTGTGTTACGGTTAGTGGTAGTTCTGTACCAAAGAAAGCCCCTAATAAAACACTGGCTAATGCGACTACGTTGATAGTCAGCTGGAATACGATGAAACGCTGAATGTTTTTGTAAAGAGAGCGTCCCCACATTACTGCGGTAGCGATACTGTGGAACGAGTCATCCAATAGGGTTATGTCACTTGCTTCCTTGGCTACTGACGTACCGGTTCCCATAGAAAGACCTACTTGAGCGTGATTCAGTGCAGGAGCATCGTTTGTTCCGTCTCCGGTTACTGCTACTACGGCTCCTTTTTGCTGTAACAGTTGGACCAGACGTTGCTTGTCCATAGGACGCGCACGACTCATTACTTTCAAGTCAAGTACGCGGTCCAGAGCTTCTTCATCGCTTAATGCAGCAAATTCTACCCCTGTTATGCGGTTCCGGTCTGTATCTTCAGGTTTCCATAGCCCTATTTGGCGGGCAATTTCGGTAGCTGTTCCCGGAGTGTCGCCTGTAACAATTTTCACACCGATACCTGCCGACTGACATTTCTGTACGGCTTCCGGTACATCCGGACGAATAGGGTCGCTGATAGCTACGATACCTAGGAAAATCATATTCCCTTCATTGACTAGTTCGGCACAATCGTTACCGGAGTCTTCAGGGATAAATTTATAAGCTAATCCTAAAGTACGCATTGCCTTGTTCTGATAGGCCAGCAGATCGGCATTGTAATGAGCCTGTTCCTCGGAAGAGAGGTTGCATTTTCTCATTACAATTTCGGGAGCTCCTTTTATATAGAGTACCTTTTTCTGCTGGATAGGTGAATCTACTAATGTAGCCATATACTTACGTTCTGTAGAGAAAGTAAGTTGATTGATAACTTTTGCATTTTCACGTAATTCCAAATAGTTCTTGCCCTGTTCATTCAGCCAAAGCAATAAGGCTATTTCAGTAGGATTACCTACTCCGGATGGTTTCTTGTTTTCTCCTGTTTCTTCAAGGAAAGCTGTGGAGTTGGCACTGATCCCTTCAGCTATTAAATCTGCTTTGGTGGCATCAAGTTTCGCTTCATGTACCTGCATCAGGTTTTGTGTCAATGTACCTGTTTTGTCGGTGCAGATCACAGTAATGGCCCCCATTGTTTCACAAGCATGCATTTTACGTACCAGATTATTGGTTTTCAGCATACGGCGCATATTTAGTGCAAGACTTAAGGTGACACTCATCGGTAAGCCTTCAGGAACGGCTACTACAATTAAAGTGACAGCCATCATGAAATATTTCAATACAATGCGGGCTATTGCCATCCACCCATGCCAGTCTGTTATTTCATTTACGCTGAGGTAGGAGTAAAGGTCTTTAGCTGTGAAAACGATAAAGGTAAGTGTGGCAATAGTAAAACCTATTTTTCCGATGAAACCCGCCAATTTTGTCAATTGGATATTCAATGGAGTCTCTTCTTCACTTTGTTCGGTGGCCTGACGTGCTACCTTACCTATTTCGGTGGAATCACCCACACGTTCTACTTTCATTATTCCATGTCCGTCAACCACTGTGGTGCCACGCATCACTTCATTGCTGGGATAAGTGGCTTCTTCATCAAATAGTTCTTCATGGATGGTTTTATTGACCATTAATTCTCCTGTCAAGTTGGATTCATTCACTTGCAGGGAAATAGCTTCCAGCAAGATTCCGTCAGCAGGAATCTCCTCACCGGTATTCAGAACTACGATATCACCTACTACAATCTCCTTACGGGGAATTTCCCGTACTTTCCCATTTCTGATTACTGTAACTGGTGTTTCTTCGCCTACAGCGTTCAGTAAGTCAAACTTCTTATTCGCATCGTATTCAAAGTAGAATCCGATACCGGTTGCCAGAAAAATAGCAAAGAAAATGCCGATTGTTTCCGCATACTCATTTTCAATAATGGCAATCACTAAGGAAAAGAATGCTGCGACTAAAAGAATACGTATAACCGGGTCGCGGAACTTTTCCAGATAAAGTTTCCACATGGAAGGACGTTTGGGAGGTGTCAAGAGGTTATTCCCATACTTCTCTCTACTGATAAGGACTTCTTTGTCCGAAAGCCCTGTTAGGGCTGTTTCCTGTTTTTTTTGTGCCATACGGCTTAGCAAAATTAATTAATGGTGCACAAAAATACAATTTATATCCTTACGAATAAGGGAATTAAATCTTTTTATCAAAATTTGGGCGATAAATCTTGCAAGTTTCAAGGGAATATACTACTTTTGCACCTGCTAACAGGAAATTGTGGCACGGACTTGTAGCTCAGTTGGTTAGAGCAACAGACTCATAATCTGGAGGTCCCAGGTTCAAGCCCTGGCTGGTCCACACTGAAAATCAGCAACTTAGAAGAATTTCAAGTTGCTGATTTTTCTTTTCGGGAAAACAATGGGAAAACACATCGATTTTGAAAACTCCATGATTTTTTGATAAACTTGGCATCATATCAGCCCAAGTAAGACATGTTAATAAGGTTTCTCTGAGTATCAAAATCTCGGTGGGAAAACAATATTAAGACCGCCATCTCCTTTCAAGCAGACATAATTACTTGTACTTTGAGGTGTTTCCAAAATGGATATACCTCTATTATAATCCATCGTTAGTCGGAGCAATGTTAGAGCCGCATGACTCACCTTTGAGTTTTGCGGCTCATTTTGTATAACATGTATCAAGTACGCCTGTTAGCCCCTGTTTTTAAGCCTTTTACCTTGTCCAATCCTTAAATAGTGTTTCAAAACCATACAAATTAAACTTGCTCAGTTTTTGGCGTATAGCACTCATAATTCTTTCATGGATTAAACAGACTACCTTTGCCATCGGATTCCAAATCACAGGAGTTCAAAGATTGTTCGCGAACCATAATATCAAGTTAAATCGGAATGTCAGGAAGTACAACTGACGGACCACAAAAAATGTTTAAGTATGATTACAAAGTTAGTGACAATAGAGCAATTGCTGGAGAAGCCCATCTGCATGATGTCGGGACAAGAATTCGTCTTGCTCCTCCAGAATGCTGAAAAGCAAACGGCAAAGGTACCTGCCGAAGTGGTGCCAGAGAAGCATTATGAATATGGTATAGCTGGAATCGCCAGAATCTTCGGATGTAGCATCCCTACCGCCAATCGCATCAAGAAGAGCGGTGTCATTGATGCAGCCATTACTCAGGTGAACCGAAAGATTACCGTTGACTCCGAACTGGCTCTGAGTCTTGCCAAGGAGGCCGGTACTACCATCTCTATTAAGAAATAGTATGGAAAACGATTGGAAAAACTGCCTATCGTTTGATGACAAGGGTAATCTGACGAAGAGCATCAGCAACTACAGGACTATCTTCACTCACGATGAGAACCTGAGCCAGATTCGTTTCGACACCTTCTGTCAGGATGACATCTCCTTCTCTCCGTTGTTTCTCAACGTCAACGGCAATAAGGTGGATGAGGAGTCGGTAGGAAAGATCCAGGACTATCTGGAGCAGACCTACCAACTCCGCCTGACTCAGAATAAGGTGTTTGAGTTGCTGAAGACAACGGCTTCAGAGCGCAGCTATAATCCGGTCCAGGATTTTATCCGCAAGGAGGAGTGGGATGGCGTGCCGCGTATCGAGACTGCCATCATTGACAACCTCGGTGCCGAAGACACTCCCCTTGTCAGAGAACAGACCAAGTTGTGGTTTGTGGCAGCAGTAGCTCGTGCATTTGAACCTGGTTGCAAGTTCGACAACGTGCTTACTCTGCCCGGGCCACAGGGAATAGGCAAGAGCACATTCTTCAAGACCATTGGCGACAAATGGTTCAATGACTCTTTCTCCTTCGCAAGTGGAGACAAGGAGAAGGTGGAGACCATCACCAACGGATGGATTATTGAGATAAGCGAACTCAACGGCATGAAGAGGGCCAATGATGCAGAGGCGGCAAAGGCATTCCTAAGTCGTAGGAGCGATTCTATGCGACCCGCCTACGGGCGTAAGGTGGTTGAGTTTCTGCGGCATAATGTCTTTGCTGCCACCACCAACGAGACCAATTTCCTGCAAGGTGACAATGGGAACCGCCGCTGGTGGATTGTCACAGTAAATGGCAATGGGCATGTCTCTACGTGGCTACCCCAATTGCTGTCTGTGGTGAACCAGCTATGGGCAGAGGCTTACACCTATTATAAGATGGGTACCAAACTCTATCTCAGTCCCGAACTGGAGGCAGAGGCAAACGCCGTGCAGCTGAACCATTCAAGCATCCACAATGACCCCATCCTTGATGACATCCGTCTCTATTTGGAGCGCATGGTGCCAAGAGCCTACTCCACTTGGAGCATCCCCATGCGTGCTGCCTATCAGAAAGGAGCATACACGGAATCGACACCCGACGGCAAGCCTGAGGTGCTGCTCAACATGGTTTGTCCCCGACAGATCATAGAAGAGTTACCCAACGACTTGGTGCGCCGAAATCCTGCCAAGTACACTGCGCAGTATATCAACCGACTGATGTCTCTGGTAGATGGGTGGGAACGGAGCGAGCAAGAGAAGGTCAAGGGGTTGCACCCCGCCTACTGCGACAAGACGGGACGGGCAAAGCACCCTTGGGTGAGGGTCGGTAATGCTACGCAAGGTTTAATAGAAGGGAAAGAAGAAAGCATAGAGTCCGAACTGCCATTCTGACTTTATTGCATTCCACTGTCCCTTGTCCCTTTGTCCCAAAGATTTCATTAAAAAAGAAAAAACCAAGATGCTTAGAAAAAATCAAGAAGTGTTTTCCCAACCGAGGGACAACTTGGGACAAGCCCCAAGCCATCCCCAACTATGGGTCGTCGCTCGCTCCAACTGTCTGTTGGCCAATTCAACAGATAGTGACGCTGGCGACAAGACAACAAACCTTCCTCTTTTCATAGCAATGTCAAATTTTAAATCAGAAATGAAATGAATACAAGTTCCACTTCATTACCTTATAACAAGGTAAACCTTAGCCTTACCTCCGAGGCAATAGACTTTCTCTCCGACACAACAAACGGCACAAGTCACTTTGCCATTCTCGGACAACTGATAAAGAACACGTCCGTTACACCCAGTTTAACCTCCAAGCGCGGCAATGTTATCACGCTCGACGTGGGCCAGGTGGAGTGTTCCATCCATTCCTACTGCGCACGTTTTGGCATCGGGCGCAAGAAGTTCGAGGCTACCATGCGCAAGATGGAGCAACACGGCATCATCCGTATGCACCGCTCGCGTCTGGCTACTGTTGCCGACATGACCTGTATAACTTCATGGCTCTTGCCTGATGGCAGTACCATGTCTAATCGCATTGATGGTAATCCGGCAGACCATTCTACCAATGGACAGCCAGACAACCACGATGCCACGACCCATGACAACAGTCATGTCCATGAAGGTAAAGCGGATGCCGCTTCTGACAGCAACGAGCACCAAGTCGATGCCGTAGTCATATCGTCGGACCTCTTCGCTGGTCAGCTGCAAAGTGAACCTCCGAGCCCAGATTGGCAGAACCCCAATGTGGCTAAGGAGCCTTCGCTCGCTGATTTGTGGCAGAAGGAGTTGAGCAAAAAGGATGTCGCAAAACGCGATGCCCTTTCAGAATGAGTGAGACGTTTTTTAAGAAAGCAAGTTTGTGTTTTTGGTCGCCAAAAACCACGTCAGCCACTATACGCTCACGTATAGCCGCTTCCTCAGATACAACGGGCTATGCCCTGCATGGTGTTAGGCACGCTGATGATGCCTTGCACACCACCGAGCTAGACCGTAAACTTGCTATCCTTAAAACGTCTTCTTTCCCTACCTTTATATTTAGGTATCATTAGATTGTAGAATAATTAAAACGGATTGTATATGGAAGAAACCAATAGAAATAACGGAGGCATCGACACTCGCCGTGCCGGAGGGAGGCCGAAGCTTGCCAGATATGAACGTCGCAACCATCACCACAAGGTAAGCTACAACGACGAGGAAGAGAACATCATCCAGTATAAGGCGGAACAGGCAGGCAAGCCTGATGACGTTTATCTGCATGAGGCAGGGCTGGATGCCGTTGTTCAGGCACACATGAGCGACGAGAACATAGAGCAACTGAGAGACGTGTGCGGCATGGCAAACAATACCAACCAGATTGCGCATCAAGCCAATGCTGGAGGGCTCGTTTCCGTACGCTTCAAGGCTGAGCAGCTTATCATCTCTTTGACTGAGCTTATCCGCAGAATACTTCGCGGTGGCGACTTATCAGAGCCTATAAGTACAACAGACGACCGTATCACCCATTAACGAAAGGAGCAACTATGATTTGCAAGATAAAACATGGGCAGAACTTTCAAGGGTGCCTTGATTACATAACCGGGAAGTACGACAAAGACAAGCAGGCTAAGGTCATCATGCACAGTGAGGGCATCCCCCTCTTGGACAACAAGACTGTTGCCCAAATCTTTGAGGCATACGCTACAAAGGGGAGCAACAATATCCGCGAACCTGTGGGACACTATGCCTACTCTTTCCATAAAAAGGATGGCAACAGAGTGACCAACGAACTGATACGTAAGATCGTCCGAGAGCACTTGGAACTGATGGGCATCAAGAACACCGAGTTCATCATGACACGTCACTATGACACCGATCATGACCATGCCCACTTGATGTGTTCCATGGTGGATAGAGACGGGCACGTTATCAGCACAGCCTATGAGAAAGAGCGCAATGCACGTATCTGCAAGTATCTTACCAAGAAGTACGGATTCTTCATCTCTGCTGGCAAGATGAATGTGAACAGAAACAAGCTCCGTGGCAGGGAAAAGCTGAAATACCAGTTTTACGACAAGGTGATGCGCTGCAAAGCTCAGTCAGCCGACTGGCAGCAGTTCGATAAGGCACTCCGTGCCGAAGGTTTGAAGTTGCGTTTCCACTACAACAACGTCAACGGCAAACTGATGGGCATCGTCTTCACCGATGGGAAATACACGTTCAGCGGAAGGCAGCTCGACAATGAGTTGAAACTCTCTGCCCTCACAGAGAAGTTCGGAGACCTGAAACAGATAACTCATGACAATATGTGTGATTGGTATGAGGATTACAGACAGCAGCTCCACTATATCAATGACAGGCAGGGCTGCATGACCATCGATAAGGCATACCCCGACTTCGACAAGTTGTTTCCTAATGGGAAACTACCATCTGGCGGTTATACGTCAACTGACGGTCTGTTGTCCCATCTGTCCTTGGAATACCAGTCCGATTTCCAAGCGGAGCATGAAAACTCTAAGGATGGTAAGACCTCCTTTGTCGCTCTTGAATTGTTGTGCGACCTGTTGCTCATGCCATACGCCCAACCACTCTCCATCGGTGGTGGTGGCGGTGGAAACAACCGTGGCTGGCGTGACCTTGACGATGATGACAAGGAGAAGTTCCGCTTTCGCTTCAATTACTCACATTCTAATAAACCCCAATTCAAACGTAAACGATAAGCTATGGCTACAAATAAACAAAAAACTCAAAAAGTGGCTGACAATGATGTAGCCACACTTGGCTATCTTCGTAAAAGCGACCTGTCCCACAAGGCTGAGATTCAGATGCTCATCACCCTTGCAGAGGCGCACGGAATCAAGATGGCCTACAATGAAAAGGACGGCGAAGTGGCTGTTGAACGAGTTGAAGGTGAAAGCCAACCCATAAAAGGGTCCACCCAGACGCAACAATCTTTTGCCCAGTTGCAGAGAACGTCAAATCAACTACCAGACCAACCATCCATTGATTACGTCAGGTTGGCTAATGCCTTGAAGGAGCCTGTTGAGAAGGCCCTGCAAAATGCAGTGGAAAGTTCACCAGTTCATATTCAGGCAATCTTCGACACTTCAGTGCATATGAAGAATAACGAAACCTCCATGTCACTTGCACGTGAGGAATGGGCCAAGTGGATGCAGGCTTTCGGTAAAGAAACCATTTCACGACTTTCTAATGCGCCATCTCCAATCAGCACTTCGCAAGGTAAGGCGATAACCTTTGGCAAGGACACAGTGTACAAAGTGCCAGAGGGCGAACTTGATGCTGCTCCGAGCAACCCATCAGAAGCTACAGAAAAGCAACCCACGAAACATCGCCGACTGCGCAAGCTCTGGAGTCACGTCTGGAGTGATATGGTGACTTCATGGTGGAAGTGTTTCGCCTATACCATTGCCCTATGTTCTCTAGTACTTGCCGCTGCCTCATGGTACAGACAGGCCCAACTTGAAGCCGTAGTCAAAGAGTACTACATCATCAAGCCTGTCCTGAAGCAAGACCGAAAGTATGCCCCACTCATCCATACAATGGACTCCGTCATCCTCAAAGATGGCATCAACGAAGTGTGTGAGAGGGTGTATGGCGAGAAACGATGAACTTCCTCACTCAAAAAACCAGATTGGCAAATCACCAATTTGGTTTTTTCTTGCATACTGGTAGTTTCTTTCTTACTAGCCCGCAAGTAATACACATCTTTTTTATCCTAATCTCCAAACATTTGCGAGCGTAAAACCATTGAATAACAACTCGTTACATGTAATCGCTCGCAAATTCGCTCGTAATCGCTCGCAATTTTTATGATTTTGCGAGCGACCAAACAGAATCATTTCCTTTCGTTTTTATTATGTATTCTTTAACCAACTCTGCAAACAGACGTGAGATCACATATCAATATTATACCACATAATATTGAGTATTGTCATAAGGTATTTTAATTTCTTTTGCTTTAGGATGCGTTTGCAGTAAACCCCTGAAAAGATTGAGGCTTCCGTATATTGAATTAGAGAACTTATTTTGCACCTGTAGATATTCTGTAGAATACTCATTACCTTCTATTACATGGGCTGGACACTGCCGTTCATGACGTAATTCTTTAAGTGGATTCACAATATCATCCCTTACATCCGAAGACGTAACTACATTCAGCCATTCTTTTAAGCATAACATTGAACCCTTCATTTTTCCATCATCACCAATCCTGTTCCACTGAATCGTGTCGAAAAATTTGTCATCAATGTTGCTAACAGTAATTTTTTCGAGTAACATTATAAACTGGTTATACATGTTCTTCGTAGGTAGGAAAAGCATATCAAATCCTTCCAATTCCTCTTTCTTGAATGTATTCCTAAAAAAAGAATGTCCCCATATACCCTTAGTTAGAACGCTAATATTCTCGATTTCCTGTAGGATGGCCCTATATACTGTTTGTATAAAATTCCAGTTTCCATACAAGGCGTTGTCCAAATAATTTTGAAGTGTTTCGCAATTTGAGGAATCCTCTATTAAATAACTTGCCCAATGTACCTGATTCTGCGGAGACATTTTTCTTAAACATCGTGGAAACGAAACGATTACGCGCTCTTGTCCATTTCGTCCTATTCCAAAAGTTTCAAGAAATATGCTCTCCTGAGGTGCATTGTCATCCGTTGAATGTATTTTTCCATAGTAGTCATTGAAAGTGAAGTGGAAGCGTGGATCTATGGAATACTTAACCAGAACATCTGGGGTAAAATACAAAGCTTTCAACTGTGGGAACCCTAAAGCCATCATCTTATCAAAGGGTTTATTAGCTAATGAATCAGTATTTCGATGAGCTTTCAGATATGTCTCCGATGGATAAATGCAGAAACTCTTATTGGCCTTGTTTTCAAAAAGAGTCTGCTGCTCCTTTTTTGAGGGAAAAGAACTATGAATGATGTGAGGATTAATACTATATCTACCATCAGCAATGTTTATATAATCTGCATCAATGAGATTAATAATGGCTTTTGACACCTCTTCGCATGAAAAATCAGACTGGAGATTATAGTTCGCCAGTCCATTATAATCGTTCGAATTGACAAAGTGATTATATGCTTGATCTAAAATAGATTTTTCTAAATCCGTCATGTTTATATCATTTTTTGTATCAACATCTGAGTATTTGCATAGAACGGAATATCTGTCTTGCCAAGGATGGTTGCTGGAAGCGTAGCCATTTCTGCAAGGTTATCCATTGGGACAAGTACATTCTTTGCACCGTTCTCAGAGAGCATAGATACACGGTCGTTGAAATTCAAGGCACGTTCAATAGCACCGCCAATGCTGATATTGCCGATGACACCAAGACCTGATTTCAGATTCCTTCCAAAGACAGATGATACGATGGCTGCAAAAACAGCACCTCCAATACCTTTGTGAACACCTACCCCCAACAGTACGGTCACTTGAACTGTTACATCAAGATGCATCAAAGAATGTTGTTGGGACAGAATAGCCCTTTCATTGGCCCGGATATAATTATATGTATTCTTTATATCCTCCTTGGCTTCTGTTGAACTACTGCCAGTCACTGTAAGTTTGCCATTGCCAGGCATAGTAATTACCTCTATTTTTACAAGAGACACCTTATCACCATCGCTTGTAGCCGTATAGCAGGTGCCTGGCTGAAGTGGAGCATCTTCAATTAGATTGGTGCCACGCTCCTCTGGAACAGACACGAAAAACTCTTCTTGTGTTTCTTTATCTATATAGGAGAAATTAGTGTCCCAGAACTCCATACCGCCGATACGCTTCAATTGCTCTTTCACACGACGACGCATTTCTATAGCCCAAACCAGATACTTACGCACATCCTCTTTGGTAAAATTTCCATCTGGATGCATCAGTTTAATCAATCCAGAAACTGTCTTGCGTACCGGCTTCGTGTCGCGCTGTTTCATCTGTGCTCCAAGTGTGAAATACTTGTCAATAGCATCTGTATATGTCATCTTTCGCTGAGAATGCAGGAACTCACTGAAGAAATCTGTACTAAAGCCGAAATGATTAGTGAAGTTTGACGGTGCGAACTTCATCACCTCCCAGCCGGGAAGGAAGAAACCGATACGATCTAAGAAGGCGGTATCGTTACAGATCTTATCCGAGAATGGGGAGAATAGATGTGATGTCTGTAAGACTGTCTCGACTGGTTGATTGATATTGCCATTCAAGATGATAGAAGCATTTGCCGCTTTTTCACCTGCCTTCCCTGCTCTGGAGAAGCTGCCACTTTCCATGTAATCTTTCATCAAAGGAACCACCTCCTTGTCTTTGAACAATTCGTCCGTTGACTCATCGAAGCAAATGGCATCCCATCTACCTACTGCTCCAATCTGACCACTGGAGTTATTGACGAATAGGGAAGCGGCAGTTCCTTGGCCACCGCTAACGAGCATAGAATATGGTGAAAGTTCTTTGAAAACGAAAGATTTTCCAGAAGAACGTGGACCAAGTTCTGCCATATTGAAATTCGACTCTACTAAAGGTATAAAGCGTGAAAGCAACAGCATTTTCATTCGATCTGTCATTCCTTCTGATTCCGGTTCATATCCTCCGCTACGGAGCAGCACGTCAAGCCATTCCTCATTGTTGAACAAGCTACGGGCTTTGGCAATTCGTTCCTCCTCAAAACTGGAAAGCTGGATAGGACGCACCTTGCTGACAACAAAAGGATATATCTTTTTCCCTATCATTTGGGTTGAATCATAATCCATGTCAATGATTGCCCATATTCCACCAGTCATCATCTTCTCATGTTGGCTGATAATCTCTTCGGAAATATTGGCATCGCGAATAGCCAGATTTGACAATTCTGCCCAATACTTGTCTTTGGACGGGTCAAGGCGAACACTTATCTTATCTATGATTTTATAGGTTCCTTGTTCTCGTATCTTTACCTGAACAAGAGTCGCTTCGTCTGGATTCACATAGTGATCACGCAACACACGTTTCACATTCTCAATACCTTCCTGAATCTTTTCCTCGTCATCCGTGCTACACGAATTTGCAAGAAGATATTCCAAAACAAAGACAGGTACGTTGGCACCGCCTTTAACAGAGCGCACCACATCCTTACGGACTACATACCCCTTGAACTGGTCCAACAATTTAGAATCAAGCTCTATCATATTTATTACACGTTAATCGTTACAAAAGGTCATCAAGGTCTCTTGATGCCGATTTTATGACACTACAACTATCTATCTGTACAGAGGTTTCTTTATCCACGAGAACTACTTTGTCAATGCCCTGTGTCATTTCAAACTCGGCATGGATTGTCTCACCTGGCTTCATCGAGAAAATCTGATTGCCAGATACCATTTTGTTTCCTGCAAACAACAACAGTTTGACCTTACGCTCACTGCGGAAAAGGTCTGACTCACAGCCCTCGGCAAGCAATTTCACCGTGAAATAGTTTCCTGTCACGGCTTTCAGTTCTTTCTTGTTGGAAATCATCACCCCCAGTGCCATGTTGTTAGTCTCAACATTCAGCACATAGGCGGGAATAATACATTCCTGTGGTGTGAAGCCGCCATGAGAATAGCCATACCTGCCAGTTGTCTTAAACGGTTTATCAGTTTTGGCATAATACTGATAGTTACTGTTGAAATAACAATCAGTCCTTTCTATCAAATTCGCAGCATTCAGAGGCTCCTCTGTCAACACAAAGCGTTCTTCTATTTTCAGGATGTTCCCTTCTGGACGGGGTTCTTTGTCCGCTTCGTCCAATAGACCCGTGAGAACAAAACCGTGGTCAGTGGTAAGCACTATCTTGTTATACCCAAGACGGAACAGATGGGCTATCTTCTCTCTGAGTTCCGGCTCGTAGTTTGTAATGTCTTTAAGTGCGCCCAGCTGCTTTTTCTCACCCACTTCGTCTATATCTCCATAATTGAGTACAAGACGGTTGGCAGTAACGCCATCGTTTAGCATATTGAGGGGCATGATGACCACATCATCATAGACCGATTTCAAGGAGTTAAATCTTGATTGAGCATTCATGATTGGCTCGCTACATCCGAATAGAGCACTCATGCCGTTTTCAGTTACAGAAGGAAGAACCGTCAGTGCTGTTTTCCTGTCTATCTTCACATTCTTGTCGGTAATGCCATTAACAATGGCTTCTGCTATTTCAAGACGCAGTCCATCACAGACAATAACTGCTGTACGTTTGTCTCCAGAAAGAGCATTGATTACAATATCCTTCTGTGTTGAGATATAATTTTCTTTTATGTCGAACCAGCATGTCAGCAGTTCATTATTTAATATGGTATAGTGTTCTTGTAGCGGACGCAAGGTGGCTGGATCATTCAGCCAATCCGTATAGATACGGCGCATGGCTGTATCGAGAGCAGCAAAATGCTGCCTATAATATGTTGCGACATCTTGATAGGTAGAGATAGCACCTAGACCTTCTACCTTAAACGTACAAAGCAGCCAGACACTCTGCAACCATAGCGGTTTTAATGCTTTTGCCTTCCTGTCTTGTGTGCGCTGCTTGATGAATTTGGTCAATTCTTTCGTGTCCTGATGCAACTTCAAGGCATTGCTGAGCATCATCATCAACTGGCGGTCAAGTGCTGAAAAAGGATGGTTGGGATGAGCCTTCAACGGATTGATATCTGCTGGAAGTGCATAGTTGTCAGCATACTTCCGTAGCGTATCTATCTTCTCTGTGCTGTCAGCCCATTGGTAATAGACTTCCAGCAGGAGTCCTTCTATCGTATTGTCAGCCAACGACTGTAGGATGGTGTTTACCACCTCCTGTGCCATCGTTTCGGCTGGCTGTTCCGTTTGAGGTTTATCAATAAGGCGATACACTTCACTTCTGAACACATTCCACACCGTCTCATCCATCTTCCGACGGGTTGCAGAAGGTGCATGAAGGAAGTCAAGCAGCCAGTCCTCCAATCGCAGTGGCTCAGTAATACCATCAGCTACAGACTGCCACCAGTTCTTATTCTTGCCCTCGCTAAGTTTTGCGGCAAGCAGCAGTTGGTCTTTGGTAAGATGAGTATTTTTGCCTGTGGCTTCAAACAGTTTCTGCTTGATATATGCCTCCATGTCGTCAAGCACCAATAATCCTCCTGTTTGTACGTATTCCTGCAAGAAAGTCAATTGTAGCGCTTTCTTTTTGACATAGAAGAGCACAGGATTATCTGCATACTTTGACTCTGCCAGATATTTCGCCTCTATCTCGCTGTACTCATTGCTGATGGGTAGCTGCTTGATGTCTTCTGAAAGATACTTTAGCAGGAACTCACCCTCACCATTGGCATCTGTCACCACTACGTAGCGATGCTCAGCCAATATGCGCTCTATGTCTTCTTTAAACCAAATCCCTATCATATTTTTTATCTCTTTAACCGAATATCATGGCTGGAATCAGCATCTCCTGTCTTATCTCCATGCCAGTTGATTTCTCTCAGATGCTTTCCCCGATGGTTTAGTAACTCAAAATGGAAATCTTCCTTTTCAAAATCAATGCTTAGATAGCAATTATCTTCTTTGAAATGGACTGAACGAAAAATCAGCCTCTGATGACTATCATCTTGATTAAGACTCGTTTTATTCTCATCAACGATCCAGCCATTCATTTCAGCTAAAATCTTACCATGTTGACGGAGATAAGAGATCTTTTCTCCTGCTGTCCCTGATTTTCTATCTGCAGCATGTCCGATTTTCTTGCAATACGCTTCCATCATTTCATGGTTCCACATAGGTTCTTCAGTCGCTTTATGTTGTCTACTTTCACTACATGGCACCAAATAATCTATGCTAACATTACTTTGATCATATAGGTTGTGAACAATACATGTTCGCTCACTCTTCCCATCTATCTTTATTGTGCCAGAAATTGTTGCACTTTCATTATTCCCATCGAATGTAAAACTGACGACGCTTGCCCCCAGTTCATAAGCTTTTCCTATACATGAAGATTCTTCGTTGGCGTCATTTGTTACTTTGGTCGTGGAGTCATCATAATCAGCTTTTTGTATGCGAGAATCTATTATAGCTAACAATAGTTGTCTCTGGTCCGCAGACAATTCGGAATCGTCTGGGATATAACAATTGGAAAGGGTGTAACCACACAATTCCCTCTTTTTGAAATCATGAGGAACACCAATTTTGGCAATACCATAGGTTTCGGAAAGATGAGTCATCAATCCATACCATCTTTCCACCTTGGACCATTGGGATGAAAGATTTCCTTCACCCTTCATTGACCAATCATTCAAATACAAGAGCGCCATAGTTATTCCCCCTTCGTTAATGTCCTCAATGATTCCTCCCATTCGTCAAAGAAGCCAACAGGCCAATCTTCCATTGAACCATCATCATGGATTTGTATATGTTTAGTATGGTGAAGCAATGGATTCTCCTTGTCAGCATATAGAAAATGGACTTCTACATTGTTCTCGTCTATCTGTTGGTTCTTAACCGCGATTCTTACGCCATTGAGCAAATGATCACTGTGTGTCTCGATAATAATCTGAATACCATTCTTTGCGGCCATAGATAGTAATTCTCCCATTCTTGTCTGAGCTTTTGGATGTATATGGGCTTCTGGATTTTCGATTACAACAAGAGAATTCTTTGGAGCAGTCATCAAGGCGACAACAATTGGGAAAACAGAACTGTTACCGAAAGGCATATTGAGTGGAGAGACTTCAGTGTTGATACCATTAACGTTCACGGAATATGTCATCTTTACATGCTCTTTATCTTGTTCTGTGACATTAACGGTTTGATTGAAATCCATAATATAACTCATCCAGGCAGACACATTGGAATAAACTCTCATGTCACCAGATTTGTCGAATTCTGGAATTTGAATCTTTTCGTCTTCACTTAAGGCATGATATAGATATGAAGCAGCCGTCAACCCCAGTTTATCACCAATTCTCCCCTCTGTCGAATCTAATAACAGATTGCTAAAATGTACTTCTCCAGGCCCAACTCGATTAGCAGCTAAGTAAACCAAGTCTTTTGAGAAGAGAGCGCAATTACTTTCAAACTCAGACAGATTACCAGATACATTAGTCGTACATGTATCTTCATCCTTAACCGCATTGACTATGGTCACATCAAGTGCGTCATCGATAGTGTCGTCTTCTATAGAGATGGTTACATCTGTATCCTCACTCTCAAAATATCGTATCGAGTCAGCACTTTTGAGGTTAACAAGACTGCCCCGCAACTGTACTTTTTCACTTAACAATGTACGCTTGTCCAAATCACTCTGCCTAAGTAGCATCAATGCTTGGATTAGCGTTGATTTACCAGCGCCATTGGCACCTGCTATTATAGTCAGGTTTCCTAATGCAAAGCTTTGTTCCTCAAAGCATTTGAAGTTCTTTAACGTGAGATACGATAACATACATTATTTATTTAATTTGTTTGACATATATTTGATTTGCTCTGATATCATATTGTATGAAGAGAAACGCAAATTGTAAGGCCTTTTTTCCCAAAGTCTCTTTGACTTCTTGATAAGTGTATCAAGTGAATCATTATTGTCAACTTTCACATTACCATTCATAATCAATAGGATTATGATTGTCTTGAGCGACTGGCTTTTCCATGAGAAGAACTTTTTACATGCCTCATATCGCAAGAAAGATAGTTTGTCTATCATAGCTTGCTCATCAATCCCTGCAGAACAATAGTCTTCCAACTGAGGTATAAGTATAGAATCAATTTTTGTACTACCAGAGATTGAAACTCTTGAAGTAAATTTCTCTACGTCATTTCTAATATTCCATAACAACGGGAGGCGTACTATTTGTCTTCGATTCGGTTTTATGCTCGGATATGATAGAATGATATTATCTACTATTCTTTCAAGATTATTATACCCTTCGGGAAAAACAAACTTGGCTACTGCCCATAAATCGCTACTTCCCTCTGTTACACTTCCCATCTCATAGATACGATACCTATCGCTCCGAGTAACACCAGGGTTAAGAACCGTAACAAAGAATTCCGTATTAAGGAGCTTCCTTTTCAGCATTAACGGAAGTTCTTCAAATCGTTTATATTTCTTAAACTCTCCAAGTGCTTTTTCGCTCAAAGTAAGAGAGCCAGTAATATATTCATAAATACACTTCAGTTGGCGCTCTCCTGTTATTACATACCAGTTCTTCTCGCTGCCATCAAACATCAGTTCAGGAGTTTGAAAACCTGAAAGCAACTGATAAATGAACAAGCTCTTTAGTCCAACATCCCACCTGGAGTTTGTACCATAGGTATGACCAACAAACCTCAATGAATCCTTGTCTATCATATCAAGGATTTGTTCACATACGAGTATCTGTTTTCTGAAAGTATATTTCTCGTTTACTATCATAATCCCTCAAATTTTACCAATCTGCATTTAAATATTTCTTCAATTGTCCGGCATTGAGCACTTCGTAGCTGAGCATCTTGCGCTTCTGTAGTGGTGCAATATTCTTGCCAACGCCGTCATCGAGTTTCGGGTCATAGCCAGTAGCAAGCAGGTCATCCACTTTCTGGCAGAACTCCTGCAACTCTGTCAGTGTGGCTCGAAGCTCTTGTGCCTCCATGCGCCCCTCGGTGTTGCTGGTATCAAGGGAGTTGAGACGATCACGAAGGGCAGCCTCACGGTTGGCGGCATAGATAGAGCGAACACGATACAGGGCATCGCGGCTCCATTTGTAGATGCTGATGTAAAGTTCTATGGCATGATGTGGCCACTGCTGAGGTGCCAGATGAACGGAGTCTTTGGCAGATACATAAAGAGGTTCAGGTGGTCGCTGAGTTGCTGGAAGAATCGCTCTTGCAGATATTTCTCCAAGCCGCAACCTAACAATTGGCACACCTGGGAGAACTGTGCAGCCGAGTAGCCACGCTCCATCATTTCCTTTTCTATGCGGATGGCAAGGCGTTCCTCACCGAGTCGATCACCTAATGGGATGATGCCGTCATCATCCTTCGCCAGCACGGTGCGGATGACATCGGTAATCAGTTCAAAGGCCAGCACCTGTGTGCGCTGTGGGGGCAGCACATTGGCGTTTTTAAACTGCCACCATGCTTCCACGGGATTCACATTACGTTTGATGCAGAACTCCTCCCATTCATTGTTATTCTGGTAGAGGGTGTCGAAGTCTGTAATCTTTGGCAGGTCATCGCGCTCCTCCAAGTACTCTAGATGTTCCAGTACATCATTCGTTGGCTTGAACTCGCTTTCCAACATTAGCCACTGCTTATAGGCAACCTTTGCTTCATGACTCACTGGCAAGTCGCCAACAGGTATACCCTCTTTTTCCAACACCATCTGCTTATCGTGCTCACTCAACTCATAGACCTCGAAGACTGTCTTGTTGATGATACTCTCATTGAGAAGAATTTGAGTTTGGAGGGCGTTCTCCTTATTGTAATACAATATTATTCCTATTGCAACATCGTCGGAATTAACAATAGGACTTTGCTTATATTCTTCTTCAATTAAGGAATATTGTAGAAGATGTCTTTTTATATGGATGTTTTGAGTAACAAGCCTCATTATAATCACTTTATAACTATCTTTAATTGTCTTAAAATCAAATAATGGAAGTCTTTGGATATCACCAACAGTTGTATTTACAGTCGGATTCAAACTATCTAAAGCATAATCTGCCATTTTTGAGTTAAGAACTCCTAATAATAACTTGTTATTTGGAGAATTGATAGCATTCGAAGCATTATTGTAAATAGTGTCAGGGTCTATCATCCGAAATGATATTCTTCCAGAACCAGAAGTCGGGAAGGTTATACACTCTATCTCTCGTACAGAAGGTATGCTATAACTGTTTTGTTGTTTAATCAACTCGAAATCATTTTCGACAATAACCTTAGTCCACGTATTTCCATACCATCTATTAAACGGACCGCCTTTTGTCATTCTTGCCCATTTTGTAGAATCTATCACTTCCCACCAATATCTTACGGTTAATTCGTTGTTTCCAGTCTTTAAACCGCTAAGAACACTTCCTATTTTGGAAAGATTGTATTTAATAAACTTCTCTCTGAATTCATCCGAAATCCAGTAGATGAAAGGATATGACTTGATGCTCTTCAATTTCGATTGAGGCAAGGTATAAACACGGTCGTTGGGCTGATCATTAAGATAGTCAGAATAAGCCTGTTTTAGTGAGCCTTTCTTGAATTTCTCTTGTTGATTGGCAGTTATATTAAAGTAAATGCCAGCAGTCTTATCTTTGCTGTTCATGTCAAGTGTATAGAACGTTGCATCAAGCAAGATGCCAGGACCAAACAGATTTACACGGTCAAGTCCGTAGTCCACCATCACATTGATATGTGTCTGTTCAAGCATGAACTTACGCACATCTTCAAAAGTTTTGATGAACATAAAGGTGTGAGGGTGAATCATTCCCACCTTTCCATCATCTCCTGCCAACTCACAGCATCGTTTGATGAAGCAAGCATAGAGGTTGGAATTGAACTTCAAAGGCTTTTTATAGTTCTCCTCTATAAACTTTTTCAACTCTGTGCCAAAGTCGCCGCTGTCCGTATAGGGTGGATTGGCTACTACCACATCATATTTGTTGGCAATGATTTCGAGAAACGAAATGGCATCGTTGGTCTTTGCCAGCGTATAGGCATTACTGCCAACTTCACCTAACTCGTTCACCTTTTGCCGCAGCTGATTCATGAACTGCTGCTTAAAGGAGAACATATCCTCCATCTGTTCTTGTGCAAAGAGGCTGTGGTTGTCATCGTTGGGCAGAATCTTGTTCAAAGTCTCATCCACACGAACCAGCGAACCAAATTTATAGGCATTGCTTAGGTCGTCCCATATCATCCGCATGATGTTACGCTTCGACTCGTCCAGATTGTCTATGGTTTCGAAGGTGCCTTTTACCTTTTCATAATAATCAAGGAAGAAATGCGTGCTCACCACATTGGTATATGCAGGCCAATGACTGCGATGACCACCCAATTCTCGTGCTTTGATAAAGAGTGCTATCTGAGAAATCTGGGCTGCACGCTCATCCAAGTCAACACCGAAGAGATTGTTCTCCACAATCATCTTCGGAATATCACGACGGCTATAGTCACGCTCGTAGTTCTCCATCTGATCTACGTACAAGTCGTAGAACAGCGAGAAGGCATAAATCAGGAAGTTGCCCGAACCACAGGCAGGGTCGAGCAGTCGCATCTGGCGCAAGTCCTTGGGATGGCGCACCTGATGGTCAGGAATATTGGCTATCTGGTATTTCTCTTTGATACGGCTGTCGGGGAACATCTCCATATATGCCTTGCCCAACGTGTTGTCAACAAGGAACTTCACTACCCATTGGGGCGTATAAACCTGACTTTGTAGCGACACCTTATTATATTCAGTCTTCTCGCCACTCTGCTTCAACGCCTCTTTTTCTACGGCATTGAAATTCTCGTAGAGCCAGCCAAGGATGTCGTCACCCTTCCAGACATCAGCTCCACAGTCAGCATCCGCTTCTATGGCATTGAACTGCTCGATAATCTCATTCAGTTCATCGGCTGTCGGCAGCAATGCGTAAGGATAGTCCTTGCGATAAAGAGGAATATGCTCACCAAGACTCTCGAACTGGTCACTGAGGAAATGCTTCAATCCCTCACGTTCCGCATTGCGCTCCTCGGGGTGGTTCTCTAACCACACATTATGCTCAAAGGAACGTCCCGCATTCTCCTTTCGTCGGGTGATAATCTCAGGAAACAATTCCTTCGACTCCATCACCTTGATGGCAGCGATGCGGTTGAAGAGCGTAAAGACACACTCGTTAATGGCAGCCTGACGTGCCTCCTCATAGTCACCCAACTCGCTCAGGTGGCTACTCATCAGTTCGTCCAGTTTCCTGCGCTTCTCTTGGTGCTCTGCTGGAATCTGCTCCACTGGCGTAGCAGCCTCCTTACGAAGCCCCATGCGAGAGAAACGATTATCAAATGCCTGCTGAATCAGGCGTCGTATGTCGAGAACGTGATTGATTAGTTTCATTATTCGTCAAATTTAAGAATGTCGTTTGTATCAAATTGATTGACCATCGCCAACTGTTGCTTCAGCCATTGCTTGTACTGAGCCACACTGAGTTGCCCAGTTGGTAGTTGGTTACGCAACTTGCGTTCCTTAGGCTGTGGCTTTGGTTGCGGCTGCGGATTGGGATCTCCAGGACCAGGCTGTGGTTGGGGCTGTGGCGCAGGCTTCGGGTCTGATGTACAAATCTCTGTTTCCATCACATCTACGTCCACATTCAACTGGGGCAGCATATTGATGGCACTCACGATGTCACGAAGTTGAAGGTGGCAATTGGAGCAACGAATCTCGTAGTCCTTTAATTGGATTTTTGAGATAATGTATTTTTTGCATACATCTTCCTTTTCCTTCATCTTGGAATAGAGGCGCGTGTTCCACTCTGCAGGATATTGCCCGGCATTTTTCTTGATTGCTTCTATACGGTTCAACAGATCCCCATATCCATTAATCATCTGTTCAGCCTGTTGATCCATGTTTTGGTAGTACAAGTCCTTGACGTTCTGGTACTCCTTTTTCATCTGCTGATAATTGTGTACAGGATCACTATCAAGCATTTGCAGATAGGCTTCATGAATCTGGTCAAAAGACTGCATGGGAGAACCCACAAACTCCAGTTCGTTCTTTACATCGAGGAAGTAATCCTTCTGATACTCAATCTCACGCATATTGGTATCAATGAAGCGAATATCTGCCTCTATCTTCTCCACCGCCTTGCAGAACTCCTCATTTTCGTTGTCACCAAGGAACGTTCTGGCAGTATTGAAATAGTTGTATTCTGTGACTGTTCCTGCATACTGTCGAAGTACATCCTTGGCTGCAAGAGAACGACGGAAGATGCGCTCACGCTCTGTGTTGTTACATATCTGAATGTTGACTTTGTGAATCTCTGTGACGGCAAGCGACTGAATGGCAGCAACCAGTTCAAAGTCATTCATGTTGTAACTGAGATTGTTTCCTGTCAGTTCCTTATAACGGCAATCCTTCAAGGTGTCAACAATGTCACGTTTCTCATTATAGGTCAGGCTCTTGGTAATGGCCTTGAACGAAGCACGTTGGAAGTTACGGCTGTTGGCAAACGGTTCCTTAGCTCCTTCCTGCTGCCAGGAGTGGTACTCTTGATTGTTGAACTTGATGATAACCTTGCTGGCACGGAAGAGTGCTGCCAAAGTCGAGAAAACAGTACCAAAACTATAACCAGTAGGAGCAGCTGCAAGGTCACGCTCCAAATCAGCACCATTCTTATAAGATGCCATTTGTGCCATTATTTCCGTGATGACTGGCAACTGATCGCCAATGAACTGTCCTGTGGTATCAAAGAACAAGAAGTCTGGCTGTTGGCCAATAACATTCTGTAGTTGGTTTTGGCTAACTTTCAACAATTGCTGAGCAATATTGTCCTTTAATGAACCGCTAAGGCGCTTCGTATAGATGTTGCCATACATCTTCAATTCAGCCTCCTTGATGATGGCTGCCGCATTCTGAGCGGTCATGATGCTGGCATTATAGAGATAGACAAGTACACCGTTGGCATACGACTTCACGATAACCTGTTCCAACTGTGCCGTTTTACTCTCCAAAGAACTGGCTATCTCGTCCACAACCTTCTTTTCCTCAGAAGTGAGATTAGGCACATCTTTAATATAGCTGATACGAAGGATATCCTCGGCAATCTTTTGTATTTCTGCTGCGTAATCGGAAGAAGGCACAATACTGATGATGCCTTTCTGAGACTGCGTTTCTTCCTTGACGTGCTCAACATACTCATTGAAGGAGGGCTTGACACTGAGAATATCGTGGAACACGACCTTCATGCCCAGATCACCACCTGTAGAAAATGGTTCGCCACTGTCTGACTGTACAGCGAAAGCCACATTTACCGAGTCAACAGTCAGATTCTGCGCACCACGGACGAGCGAAATTTGTTTCACCTGTTTGGTAATTTCACCCTTGATGCGATAATTGGCAATGTCGATGTTGTTCATCATCTCAAAGATGCGCTGCTGAGTCTCACTCGTGATACGGTACTCATCGCCAGAAAGGATAAGGATTTCATCGTCTGCCAGTTTCTTGCAGGCTTTCTTGACTTCTTCGAGCACGGAGAAATAATCGTCAGGACAATTGACGTATGCACGGCTGATATTCTCAGCTGTTGTCTTGGCACCAGATTCTGTAAGGAAGTGGATGGTCTGAAGCATATCATGTCCCACAACGAGATGAAGATTCATTTCCTTCAGATGTTCGTCGGCCTGACTATAACGGACACGTAGTGATTCTGCCACAGCTTCTTCTGCCTGTCGGCAAAGTTGTGAGGCATTGACATGAATGTGGATGTCTTTGTTAGAAAGAGCCTCTTTCTTCAACACATCGAAAGCGGAAATCAACATTCCGCGAGTACCCACCTGTGTCTTGACAAGTTTTTGGGTGCCGAATAGGAAGTACTGAAGCATCTTGAACTGATGTTCATAGAAAGGGAAGTAATCCGCGTATGTTTTAGCATCCGTAGTCTTGTTGAGTCCCGTGCCGACAATATTGGTAATATCGGAAATCTTGCCGCTATTCTTCTTGTAGTAGTCCTGTAAGAGGTCGTTGCCGTCAGCAGTCTTGGCCAAAAGACGCTTACGGATAATCATATCCACTTCCTCAGCAGCAATAGGGATGCGCTTCTTGAAACGGTCAATAATCTTAGTCAACAGACTGCGGTTGACATTGGTGCCATTGATGACATCATCCAACTGTAGCTGAGCAATAGCAATAGTCCACACCTTGCGTCCGAGGGCGGCTACAGCTTCTGCTACTCCTTCAAGGTCAAGGATATTGATTTTCTTTTGGGCAATCGCCTCGCTCACCTCATCAATCATGAATACGATGCGAATATCAGTATTCTTTTCAAGATAGCGTGTCAAGTCTTCCTGAAGTTTTACGGCGTCATAGTCCTGTATGCGCAGTTTTGCGGCCTCACGCATCTCGTCGTAAGCGCTCTCAGAACAAAAACCGTCGAGCATGGTGTCCTCCAAAGTGTCATACACTTCATCCATATTCTGACGGCGCTTCAACCATGACTCTCCAAACTTCTGCTGGACTTTATCGCAGAAAGCCTGATAGCGACCGCTCATCAACAAATTGAACTCAATGATACCTACCCAGTCATCGTTAAGTCCTAAAGATTTAAGGAATGCGCCCATCATCATGTAGCTGATACCATGATTGCCGGTAGTCTTGGCTGCATCGAAGAGCACAATATGGTTATTGGTGCGTCCCAGTTCGTTGATACTGTTCTGGAGCAGACCAGCATTGGGCAATCCTATCAACTTGCTCTGGAAACGGTCGCGGACAGAGGATCCTTGAATAGTAGGATTCTTTAGCAGGAAACCTATCATCTTGGAGAAGTATGACTTACCTGAACCATAGAAGCCGCTTAGCCACAATCCCGGCTGGGCTGTGTTCGACGTAAAGAAATCACAGAAATCTGCCAAATGTTTTGCCAGACTCTCTGTCAGGATGAAGCCGTCAAGTTCATCCATGATACTGCTCTCGTCCTGCTGGTTGAGGTCAATCACACTCTTGATGTCATCTTCAAGACGAATTGAAAGTATATCTTTTATCTTTGTCATATTCATAAATAAATATATGTATTACATAATAACCACACAGCGATATTTTGAAGCTGGTTGCAGGTCGAGAAAATAGATAGTCTCATTCCTCGTCACCGCAGGATAGAAAAACACGAGCGGTTTCTGGAATTTCATCACATCCGGGTCTTCCATGATGTTCTGATTGGAAAATCCCATCTTATAGATGACACCGGTATGTATCAATATTGGAGAGACGCCTTTTGCTGCAGAATCCACGATTCGTTTCATCAGAAAACTATAGAATGTTCCCTCTGTATAGTTCTGGCTGACAAATACCTCTGTTCCCATATTCTTGAATTGCCGATGGAACTTGTCAAGCCCTTTTGAATCGATAAACTCCACAAATAGCTGTCGGAGGTCGATGAATTCATATCCCTCAGTGAATCTTTTCTTAGCCTCCTCTATATACTTCTCTTCGTCAACTGGTGGATAGACAAACAGAATGCTCCTTCCGCCATTTGCCTCTGAAGACAAGTGAGCAAGGTCACGTCCCAACGCTGCCGTCAGGTCACCGAATAACCGGTTGTGTTCTTGAATATAAGTAGAAGCCATATTATTTCAAATCTATAGTTATTTCTTTACCTATTTGGGTGACATCCCAATATTGGATATTCTCAATCCTTTTCAATCGGCTGATAATATTCTGCTCTTCACTGAACGAGAAGATGATAAACGGATTGTGCAGAGTTTTGTCACTTGATACAGTCTGGACAAAGCGAATGAAGTAAACAAAGAGGTTGTTTGTGATGACTGGATGAACAATACTCTTCTTGATAGCACCATCCGCAAGACCAAGCTTTTTCATGATGGTGAGATACTTACTTCCGGAAATCTTTATTGTATCTTCGCTCCAATCTAACTCACCTTCCTCCGTTTCTTTTATAAAACGTAGGAAACTGGTGATTTCCTCTGCCATGATGGTAACACGTCCTGAATAGACAGCCTTCATGAAAACCTCTGCCGTTATGCGAGAGAAAAGAAGATTTGAATAGGTCAGTTGCCAGAACAAGATGACCAACCTCTCCTGTACCGAAAAAGTTTTGTCCGCAATGGCATCAAAAAACAACTTCTTATGAGTGTCATTCCTAAATTTGAGAATACAGGATTCTATGGCAGAGATAAATCGTTGCAGCGACTTCTCTGTTCTGAACTCAAAGGCACCGGTACTGCCTTCAGTGTTACCATATGTATCACTGATGTAGTCAAGCATCACGTTGTAATTTGGAACACTACCCATGATATTGACCCCTGAATCATATTTGCTGTTATTCTTCTTCGCCATGAATGCGCTTTATTCTTACAAGTTCTGTGTAATCCACCTTTAAGGCTGCTGCTATTTTGCTCAGCATGTCCAAAGACGGCTGGGAAGAATTGGTACACCACTTGCTAACTGTGGCAGCGTTAACGGCAAGTTGCTCTGCAAGCCACTTGTTTGTCCGTTTCTTCTCGGCCAACATTACCTTAATCCGATTTAAATCTTTGTTTTCTTCCATCGTGTATGGTTTTAATGTCACAAAAATACAAAAAACATTTCACATAAACTTCAATAATTCGTAAAATTAATAATTTATAACGTCAAAAATTGAAAATAATTCATTTTTTAAGCCCTGTTGAAGCTTGTTTGCAAAGTATACTAACAGTCTGCCTTAGTCATTGTATTTGGTATCGTTTCAAAGATTTCTGTAAGATACGACACGATTCTTCTACCTCTTTGCCACTTAGAACTCTTGGATGTCAAGAACTTCTTTTCCTCACGATATATAACGGTGTCAACACGTTGGGCAGGATCATACTTATACTCTCTGCCAGAGAAGGCACTGATGGCGCGAAGAAATACTGAAAAGGAAATGTGCGGATCAAGATGATGAGAACGGATGAGTGCAGCCTTGATATAGGCGGTTTCGTATTCGTGTTCCATGTCATCGAGAGCCGTCAGAATTGCCGTTTTCAACGTTTCTTTGTCATCGGCAATAAGAATGTCGTCAATGCTCTGCTCTTCTTGCATAAAGGTTCTGCGCCCGTGTTTACCTTTCGTATTGCCGAGGGTGTTATTCATGGCTTGCTTCAATTCTGCGTCTTCCACATCTTTAATCTGCGTTGTCCACTCTGCTTTTTTATCAAGAGCATTATCTACGCTCGTTTCCACAAGTTTCTCTACAATAGCCTTAACACTTTCGCGAATGTATGACACTTGTTTGGCACCAAGGCTGACCTTGCTCAATGCCATTGCGCTCCTTGGCAGTCCGTGGTCGAAGCAGATGTAGTACAATGTACACATCAACAGAGAATTGCTACCATTATGGATTTGGTCACGGAGTTTGACGAAAATCTCTGGCAACGCCTGTAGAGCCGACAACATGATTCTCTTTGACAGAGTCGCAAGTTCATCAGCAGAGTGTCCCTTCCCAAAAGTAAATATTGCCATCTGAATAAAGGACGGCAATGACTCCCAAAACTCTTGAGCAGTTACATAAGGAACATAGATGTGTTCGTCATCTTCCTCACTCTGGTCCTCGTCCGATAAGCTAAATTCTCTAATCAAGAACTGCTCTGCCTGGTCTGGAGCATCTTTATCCCCTACTGTCTCAGTGTATACTCCAAACCTCAGATAGCCTTTCAATCCCATCAATTCATCAACGACTCGGCTGGCAGCAGCAGCCCTTTCATCAGCAGACAGGATCTCTTCCGAATCGGGTGCAAGCATTTTTCGGCATTCTATAAGGACATATGTTGGCACAAAGCCTACCGCCATCTTGAAGATACGTTCAAGACTGCTGAAATTATTGCGCTCAACTTTCATCATATCCAATGAGAAACGAGAGTATTCGTCTGGATGCTCCTGCTTCCATGAATACACTTTGTCCATTGCCTCTCTCATGGCATGCTTTTGGAAATCTTCAAAGTGTTTCATCTGAAAAGTATGATCGTGAATAATACAATATCGCGTTACTTATTTGCCAATAATTTGAGAAGCATTTTGGTTTTCTCCTCCTCTGTCATGTTCTTGATATCCTCCTCTGTCACTTTGGGTTCCAAGTCTAACAACTTGTTGTTGTACTCGAACATGGTTTCCAGCGGATATTGGGCGATGTATCTTTCTGTAATGGTTTTGTCGATTGCATGCCCCATACTCTGTGAGATATACCTCTCCTCTACTTTGGCATGAGTTAAGTTTGTTCCGTATGAATGTCTGCACCATGTTCCCGATGGACGGACTTCCCAATGCAAAACATCCTCACAGATTTTGATGACACGATCTTGTACATTTGAGTTTTCCTGAGAGATACGCTTGCGCTTGTCGGCCTTATGTGTTGCACCTTGCAAAATATCTGGGAACACAAAGCCATTGAGAACGGGTTCTGCCGCTATCTCATCAAGGATTATCTGCAATGGTTCTATGATGGGGATTATTACTTCACCGCCGCCTTCTGTGCGATTTCTGGTCTTCACTCGTTTGAATTTGAAAGCTTTCCTACCAGAGTCGAAATAAAATTTCGAATACTTAAGTTCGGCTGCATCGGCCATATTGAAACCGTTACACAGGTATTGGACAAGGAACAATCCCAGTGAGTAATGGGCTTTTTCTGCATAGCCTTTCTTCCATGTGTCAGGATAGCGTTTCTCGATAAACACCCGATACAATTCTGTCATCTGCTGGACATTCAGGTAGTGATCCTTCCTTGTGTCGCCGACAGGTATTGCTACGAGTTTCTTTTTCTTGACATTAGAAAATGGATATTCTTGGTTGGTAAGATAGCCCCGTGACACACATTCATTCCAAACTGCACGACAGTTTCGGAGATAAAGGCCTCTTGTCGCCTCTCTTATTTGACCGATTAACTCACCATTCTCGTTCAGCACACCATTTTGCATTCCGTTACTCCAATACTCAATGTCTTCCTTCCCTACCTTAAAACCAGTAATCGGTCTATCCCAGAGAATCTTTTGAAAAGACTTCATGGCGCACTCGTATGACTCGGCTGTAGTGTATTGCTCTCCGTTGTTGTTAGTCCGAAAGAAATTAATCCTATCTTGCCACACGCTAAAGAAGGAGGCTTCCTTGGAGGTGTCAACACCCGTAATGGCTGCCTTTATTTTATCGAGCGTCAGACTATTCCCAAGACGCTCAATCAGCTCCACTTGCGCCTCAAAGATAGCATCAAATTCCAGTTTCTTTTCGTAGAGTTCTGAGCGGACAGCTTTGGCGCTGAGATTACAAACCTTCGCAAAATCTTCCTCCGTGAACTCTCCAGCCACGAAGTTGTACCACGACTTTCTGTCTATGGTATAGCGCATTACGACGGGAAAAGTGTTCTTGTCTTTCTTCGGATGACGCTTGTCAAGGATGAGCGCATAGGTGCAATTTCCGAATCGTGCGCTCTTGTAGGTTGTGTCTAATTTCTTTGCCATTTTAGTCAATAGTCTGGAGGTCTCAACTTCACTTTTTTCTCTATTTTGGGAAAACAATGGGAAAACAAAGCCTCTCATTTTCTCCCGAACCCCCGTGCTTCCCGATGTTTTTCGGGAAAACAATGGGAAAACAGAGGCGTTTTGATACGGGGTTTTATGGGGTATCATAAACTGCCGCAAAGATAGTAACTATTTGGTAATCAGCCAAACTTCTGATATTAAAAATTCACAAAATATCATTCTGTCTTACTCATAATCTGGAGGTCCCTGGTTCAAGCCCAGGCTGGTCCACAAACTAAAAGGCTGATTCCTAACGGAATACAGCCTTTTTTGTTTGCAGACCCTCCAGATATAAATCTGTTGCTCTTGGTTGATTTACTCCTAATATATAGCTGTTGTTTCACTATTGTTTCTCTATCTGATACCATGCCACTTCCATTTTCTCTGTTTTAGAGGTACGCCATTTCATAAAGTCCAAGTCTTCACTTTGCCGAGTTCCCATTTGCAATGACAAGGCAGTGCCACCTACCAAGAGATAGGATTTGATGCAGTCCAACTTAGAAACGGCTTCAAAAACTTGCAGCGTGTGTGGAGCTAAACCTTTCATGCAAACATTTTAGTAAATTTACATAATAAATTCAGTGTTGATCTCAGAACTTACACAGAAATAATTAGCGTGTTGATAATGAGGTAGATTTACATTTGTTACTCTTGTTACAGGAATCATGAACAGAATTTCTTTCTCTTAGTATAAAATCATGAGCACATTATACATTATATACTCTAAAACTGAAAATGTGGATATTACCCTTAAAAAGTAGGATGAAAATTTGTACGAAACGGGAAGATGGCTTTATCTTTGAAGAATATTAAAAGATAGCCGGACTTTTTATTTCGGTGGAATATAGAGGTTGTTAGTATAAAAATAAAAAATTAAATTTAGGTTGTATGGTTAAACGTTATGGTTGTGCAGGCATTTTATTGTTTGCGATAGGATTATTCCCCTTAATGGCACAGGACAACACTGTGGCCAAAGAGATGGCTATAAAGATAGCCGATCGTATTGTTGCTTCTACGGTTTATGAGTTCAAAGATGTAAAAACAGGTAAAGTATACATTTCTTTGGACAATGTTTCTTTAAATCCGGATATACGTGTCAATAGTAAATATTTGAATTGGCATTATACAAACGGAGTAACGAATATGGCTTTGATGGAGTTGGGTGATAAAATACAGAACCGGAAATATGAGGATTATGTGCTGAAGAATATGAAGTTTATTTTTGACAAAACTAATCAGTCTTATTTTCATCGTTTGTATGATAAGACTTTCCGTGAAGGAGGATGGAGGGCGGTTCCCCGTCTTACTTGGCATATGATTTATAGAAACAAGCGCTTGGATGACAACGGTCCTATGGGGGCTAGTTTGATAACTTTGAACCAGCGTCATCCAGATGATGCTTTTCAAAAATATATTGAAACAACCAATCATCATATTATGGTTTCAGAACCTCGTTTGGCCGATGGAACTATAGCCCGTTTATGGCCTCATGAAAATACAATTTGGGCAGATGATGCGTTTATGGCGGTGTCTTTTATTTCCCGAATGGGAGAGGTTACTGGTGAAAAGAAGTATTTTGATGATGCGGCCAATCAGATATTGAATTATACACGATATTTGTGGTGTCCTGAAAAACAGATTTATTATCATTGCTATCATACGGATAATAAGGAACATGGAGTGGCGCATTGGTCCCGGGCCAATGGATGGATTTTTATGGCGACAGCCGATCTGTTGGCAAGAATGCCGGAAAATCATCCTATGCGTGAGGATGTGATAAAGAATTTCCAGATGCAGGCTAGTGGGGTAGCGCGGTATCAAGGGAAAAACGGTTTGTGGCATCAGTTGTTGGATAAAGAAGATTCTTATGAAGAAATTACCGGTAGTTCTATGTTTGTATTTGGCATAGCTAAAGGTGTGAAGGAAGGATGGTTGCATCCGGATTTCATTTATGTAGCATGGCAGGGATTCAAAGGAATGTTGTCAAAAATTTCAGAGAATGGTGATGTGACGGCTATTTGTGTCGGTACAGGTATTATGCCTTCCACCGTATTTTATTATAATCGTCCCACTCAGGAAAATGATCCGATGGGTGAAGGGCCTGTGTTACGCGCTTTGGTGGAAATGATTGATGCGCCTAAATACACGGAGATTAGTGCGAATGATCAGTATGATAAGATAAAATAAGAAAGAGATTAATTTACCCGTTGGCAAGCTGAGTTTAAGTTGTCAACGGGTATATGTTAGAATGTTAAATCAAAACGCCCTTCTGTCACTCTTCTTCCTTCAAAAGTTCCGCTGATTATTCTGTTGTTCAAATCAAAGCGGGTAATATTGACAATGCCGTCTTCCAGTCTTTCTTCTTGTTTATTACCATCTTTGAATACGGCGTCGGTATAGATAGTCTGGTCATTATCCATCTTTTCAATATCACTGTAAACGGTGATATTTTTTTCTTTCGGGTCAATGATATTGAAAGAAATAGACGTATTGTCATCTACCCAAACGTATACATGGACTGTTGCTTTTTCATCTTCATTATAAGCAGGATAGTAGGATGCTTTATGGTCCGGTCCATAGCGTTGTCCTGTATATACCCAGCCGTCTATCAGACAGCCAAAGGTATTGGCGCCTGTCTGAGTGGCAGGTGGCATGAGAGTAGGATCTGCTGAAAAGTCTTCTCCATCGCAGGCACAGCATAACGCGACAGTTAATACTATTGTACTAAGATATTTAATCATGGTCTGAATTTTTTAAAAGTGATAGTTAATACCTGCCGAGAAAGATAATTGAGAAATGTCATCCGAACCGTTCATCGGATAATGTGGTTGTACCATCCATTCTTTATGATGGTAGCGGACGGAATATTCACCGGAATACGCCAGGATATAGCTTATCCTTGCACTGATCCCCCAATGGGTGAAAAGGTGGTATTCTCCGCCTACTCCAAAGTTTGCCGCCCATTTGTTCATGGATACTTTTCGTGGTTTATCATATACCATACTGTCGTCTTTATATAACTGGTATCCGGTTCCGGTAGTAAAATACCAATCGAATTGTTGTTTCAGCCAATGCAGGGAGAACTGTGGAGCAAAATAGTGTGTTTGAATCTTGTCTGTGGTATTTGTCGTGTTGCCTGTATACCGGCTGCCTTGATAAAGTATTCCGAATCCGGCTCTAATGGCAGGCTTGTTTCCTACCAGGTAAGTATAACTTCCTGACCAACCTATGCCGTTGCGCAAATTCGAGGAATATCCTGCTATTCCTATCAGCTTTCCGGTGTAGAGGGTAGGACCTGTCTGAAAGGATAGAACGGATCGTTTGTCAGTGCCGGATTGTGCATATAGCGATGTTGGACACAGCAGCGTGGCTACTATAATAAAATATAGTTTGTTTTTCATGGTCATTGTGTTTATCTAGGTGGGTACAAAAATAATAAATCATTGGAAATAACAGCATTAATAGTTTTCTTATTTTAAGTAATCCGTGAAAAATGTGATAGATTAACACTTTCCTGCCATCTTTATTCCATTCATTCTGTTTTCTTATGAAGATTATTCACTTTAAAACCTTATAGTTTATGAAACCAGTAGAATCAGACCGGTTGGATGCCGAAGAGCGTAGAGAACTGAGCAGTTCTGATTTCGGAATTCCTGAAGAGCGTGCTTTCCCGATGCCCGATGCGGCACATGTGCGGGCGGCGGAAGCCTATTTCCGTTATGCTAGTGATGATCAGAAGCCTGAGTTGGCGAGGAATATACTGGAAAAAGCGGCTGAATACGGAGTGCGTGTAGAGAGTCCTGTGGTGCTGTCTTGGGCCGGGAAATAGTTGTTGTATAATGATTTGACCTTTTGTGTTGCTGAATATTGTGTAAATGTAGGTGCCGAATCGTGAAGGAAAGTTATTATTTAAATATTTTCCTAAGGAAATTTGTTATATAGGAAAGTATGGAATATATTTGGAAAAAGTTTCCTGAGGAAATAATTAAAGGAGATAACATAACAGAGTCCGGTTTTAATTATGAAGAAGAGTATGAAAAAAGAGTTTATAAAAAGGTATGGATGGACATTGCTTGGTATTGTGGCAGGAATGGTAGGAGGATATTTGTATTGGCGGTATGTAGGTTGCACCACTGGGACTTGCCCTATCACTTCTTCTCCTGTCAACAGTTCCATTTGGGGGGCGGCAATGGGGGGATTGTTGCTCAGTTCATTTATGCCGGAGCATAGAAAGATAAAGAAGGAGGAATAAGTATGAATAAAACGATTTTATTTTTTTTAGCCCTTGTGCTGGCTGCCACAACAGCTTGCGGCAGAGGAAGCAGTAATAATAACCCTGTAAAAGAAGAAACTATGGCAACAGAAGGAAATGGAAAGGTCATACATTTGACTAAAGCTGAATTTTTGGCGAAAGTATATAATTTCGAGAAAAACCCGGAAGAGTGGAAATATGAAGGTGACAAACCGGCTATTGTGGATTTCTATGCTGACTGGTGTGGTCCTTGCAAAATGGTAGCTCCTATTTTGGACGAATTGGCAAAAGAATACGATGGCCAGATTGTGATTTATAAAGTGGACACGGAGAAAGAACAGGAACTGGCAGGCGCGTTTGGTATACGGAGTATTCCGTTCATTCTGTTCATCCCCATGGAAGGAAAGCCGGAGATGGCACAGGGGGCTATGCCCAAAGCGTCATTTAAAAAGGCTATTGATGAGTTTTTATTGAAAAAATAAGTACTTTTGTGCAATAGCATCAAGAAGAAAGAGCAATATGGAAACTTTATGTAAAATAAGAGATCTCTATCGCGCTATTGCAGAATTTGAAACACGGTTTGAAAAGGCGCACCACCTTTGTCTGAACGAAGGAATGTTGCTGTGCTGTCTCTCCAGAAAGAAACGCCTGTCCTCGGGAGAGATAGCAGAGCAATTGGGGCTTTCTAATTCGAATACTTCTAAGGTTATCAGATCTGTAGAGGATAAAGGCTATATAGAGCGTAATTTGGGAGATTGTGACAAACGCCAGATGTATTTCTCGCTTACGGCGGAAGGAAAGAAAATACTGAAGGAGATGGAATGCTGTAATATTGAGATTCCTGAGTTACTGAGGTCTGTATTATAATAGTAAGAAAGATACCGCTGTAGATGAAGTCTGTTTTTATTTTTATATCATTGCTGATAATGCTCTGTCCCGCTTTCTCGCAAAGCAGGATGGAGCATTATCTTGATTCTTTGGGATTGGTGAATGTAGGCCGGATGGACCCGACATTGAAAATAGATTTGATGTATACCCGTGCCGACAATTTTACCGGGAAAGTCCTTTATGAGGATTTGCAGGAGGCCTATCTTCATCCCGAGGCTGCCAAAGCCTTGTTGCAAGCGCAAAAGCGGTTGAAAGAGTTGTATCCCGGTTATTCTCTGATTATTTATGATGCCGCCCGTCCCATGTCCGTGCAGCAGAAAATGTGGAATGTGGTAAAAGGTACTTCCCCAAATATATATGTATCCAATCCGGCCCGGGGAGGAGGGTTGCATAATTATGGTTTGGCGGTGGATGTGAGTATTGCAGATGAAAAAGGAAATCCTTTGCCTATGGGGACCAAGGTGGATCATTTGGGCAAGGAAGCACACATAGATACCGAGGCGGCAATGGTACAGCAGGGAATCATTACAGCGCAGGAACGGAAAAACCGTTTGCTGCTGCGCCGGGTCATGACGGATGCGGGTTATAAACCTTTGCGCAGTGAGTGGTGGCATTTCAACTTCCGCAGTCGTGAAGAGGCAAAACGGAACTATAAAGTAATTAGATAAAGGATGGAAATATCAACAAAAACACTCCATTTCATCGAAGAACACAGAGAGGACGATACGCGTACACTTGCTTTGCAAAGTAAGAAATATCCCGATGTAGACATGGCGGCAGCTGTCACACAAATTGCCGGACGGCAGGTGGCGGCCCGCAAGATACCTTCATGGTATCCGGTTTCTGCATTATGGTATCCCCCTCATTTGTCTATGGAGCAATGTTCTTCCGAAGCAACTGCTTTGTATAAGGCCTCTTTGTTGGAAGGCGATACTTTTGCCGATTTAACCGGAGGTTTCGGTATTGATTGCAGCTTTATCTCCCGGAATTTCAAGCAGGCTGATTATGTGGAAAGGCAGTCAGGACTTTGTGAGCTGGCTTTGCATAATTTCCCTTTGTTGGGGTTGGGGCACATTCGGATACACAACCGGGACGGGGTATCCTATTTGCAGGAAATGCTTCCGGTAGATTGCTTGTTTTTAGACCCTGCCAGAAGAGACGGACACGGTGGAAAGACGGTTGCCATCTCTGATTGCGAGCCGGATGTTACTGTTTTGGAGCCTTTGCTGGTTGATAAGGCAAAGAAAGTGATGGTGAAATTATCGCCTATGCTGGATCTGTCATTGGCATTGAACGAGTTGAAAACAGTTCGTGCGGTACACATTGTCGCTGTGAATAACGAGTGCAAGGAGTTATTGCTGATACTGCAAAAAGAGTCCGTTTCATCGGAGGTAAGCATCCATTGCGAACATATTGCAGGCAACGGGGAGAGCCGGCATTACACCTTTACCTTGAAGCGGGAAAAAACATCGCCCTGTCTTTTGGCCGATGAAGTCGGAACTTATTTGTATGAACCGAATGCCGCTATATTGAAAGCCGGTGCTTTTCGTTCTCTCACACAAACCTATCCTGTGGCGAAACTTCACCTCAACAGCCATTTATATACCTCTGTTTCTTTGGTTCCGGATTTTCCGGGACGTCGTTTCCGGGTTGAGGCCGTATCGGGTTTTGGAAAAAAGGAATTGAAAGCGTTCTTGATGGATATGGACAAGGCGAATATTACGATCCGCAACTTTCCATTATCGGTTGCGGAACTTCGCAAACGTTTGAAACTGAAAGAGGGAGGAGATGATTATATCTTTGCCACTACCTTGTCCGGCGGGCAGAAAGTCTTGATTAGAGGGAAGAAGTGTTAGTTTATAATCAGTTTGTAACCTATTCCCCTTACATTCACAATCCGTATGCTTTGGTCTTTGGACAGTTTATGGCGTAATTTCGTAATAAATACATGCAGGCTGCGTGAATTGAAGAAGCTGTCATCTCCCCATAGCTCCAACAAGATGCTTTGGCTGTTCACCACTTCATTCCGGTTCTCACACAGGCGTTTTAGGATTTCCGATTCCCGGTGGGAGAGTTCTTGTATGTTCCCTGCAAAATCCAGTTGTTGGGTGACGGAGTTGAACTGATATCCTCCGATGGTGTAGGTATTGGTTATTTCTTTTTCCACAAAAGCTTTGTGCATCAAGGCTTTGAGGCGTACAATAAGCTCCTGCATACCGAATGGTTTTTTCAGATAGTCATTAGCTCCCAGTTCAAATCCTTTTACTACATCATTGATGGCAGACCGGGCGGTGAGGAATAATACCGGGGTTGCTTTATCCGATTGGCGGATGCGGCGTACCATTTCAAAGCCATCCATACGGGGCATCATGACATCGGCTACCAATACGTCCGGTTTCTGTTCGAAAAACTTTCTTAAGCCTTCTTCACCATCTCCGGCGGTAGTAATGATAAAATCCTGTTCTTCCAGTGTGTCCTTGATAATCATGGCAAGAGTCTGTTCATCTTCTACTAATAAAACGTGTATCTTTTCCATTTGCTTATTCGGGAATTTTAAGTGTAAAGGTACTGCCTTTTCCTGTGCTGCTTTCCACGGAAACAGTTCCTTTATGCTGTTCTATCATTGTTTTTACATAATAAAGTCCTAATCCATATCCTTTTACATTATGCAGATTACCGGTCGGAACCCGATAAAACTTATCAAACAGATGTTTTTGTCTGTCGGCAGGAATACCTATTCCTTTGTCTTGTATCTTTAGCATTACATAAGCGTTACGGTCACCGTTGTATGGATTGTTGCAGCGTATTGCAGAAATGTAAATATATGCCTTTTCATCGGAATATTTTATAGCATTGTCTATCAGATTGCTGATCATGTTATACAGGTGCAAGCGGTCTGCACGTAGGGTTATGTTTTCTTCCATAATGAGTTTGAACTCAGTCGGCTTATCAGCTTTCAATCTATGTTGGCTGATCAGATTTTCCAACATAGGCCTCAGTTCGACAGGTTCATAGTTCAGACGGAAGTTCTTCCGTTGCTCCATACTCATGGAAAGGATCTGTTCCACCAGTCCGCTGAGCTGTTTCAGCTGGGTTTGGATAATCTGAAGATAGTTCTGTCGTTTCGTCAGGTTTTCTGCTCCGTTGAAGTTCAGTAATGCATCGTTGGCGGCGTAGGCTACGGCTATCGGAGTTTTCAGTTCGTGAGTAATGTTATGCGTGAAGTCCTCTTTCATTTCTTCTACACTTTTCTGCCTTAAGATGATACGGATAAGAAACCAGAATGATACCCCCAATATAATAATGATAAAGAAAGAGGTATAAAGTATCCCCTTCATTTGTTGCAAGACGATGGTATTTGTCGGTTCCACCCATAACCGGTATGCCATTTTGTTGTACAAGTCATAATTGTAATAGTAGCTCACTGCTTCTTTGCCCGGCCTGTATTTTTGAGGTGAGCTGAGTCCTTGTACGACCGTGCTGTCTTGACGTAAATTCACTATTTCGATGCGGTGAGGCAGGTAGATGATTCCGCGCATGGCAAGTGTCCTTGTAAAAAGGCTGTCGAAAGTGTGCAGGTTGATTTCCGTGAAAAGGTCCAGCTGGCTGTGGATACCCCGTTGGAAGTATTTGGTGAGCAGTTCCAGTGTACCGTTTTTGTCGATGGTAGTAGATACCGGTTCATTGATTTCCAGACCAAATCTTTTTTGCTGTTTGAAAGGCTCGGTTTCTATAACTTTGGTAATCAAAGCACTGCTGTCCAGATTGATACTGGATTCGATATAGCCATTTATGGTTTCGTTGCTTCGTTTCACGGAGTCGCACCGTTCCATCATTTCATTGTAGTCACTCACCTGTAATGTTTCTATCAGGCAATTGTCCATATCCTTCTTCATCGAGGTGTATAATCCTGTCAACCAATATGCCTGATAGGCAAAGACGCCTATCAGCGAAAGGATAATCAATGCGGCTATGGCTTTAAACGGTATCTTCATGGTTTGGCAAAAATAGGTACAAAATAAGTATTCTCTTTCTTTTGATAACACTAAATAAGACTTCATAAGCCGGCGGTAACACATACGGCACATTTTTCACCTTTACTTTGCATGGACATTAAAAATAAAACGATGATGAGGACAGTGATTATCTTTTGTTTATGCTTGTCGGCATTTGCGGCACAAGCGCAGAATGATGTGAATTATACCTATATGGACAGCCTTTTCCAACAATTGCCGGAGGTGTTGGTCAAAGGGGAGCGTCCGGTGGTAAAGGCCGAGCGGGGAAAGCTGGTCTATGACTTACCCCGTATGGTAGAGCGGCTTCCGGTGAATAACGCCTACGAGGCGGTAAAGGAACTGCCCGGCATCGTGGAACAAGATGGCAATCTCACTTTGGGGGGGCGCAGTATTACTTTGGTAGTAAATGGAAAAGTAAGTACACTGGACAAGGACGATTTGAAGTCCGTGCTTCAGAATACCCCTGTCAGTCGTCTGGAGAAAGCGGAAATCATGTATGCTGCTCCGGCACGTTACCGCATTCGTGGAGCCATGGTGAATGTTATTCTAAAATCGAATATCGGGCAGAAGCCTTCTTGGTCCGGTGAAGTGGCGGCTATGTATGAACAGTCCCGCAGGGAAGACATTGCAGGCCGTGGAAATTTGCTCTACACTTCCCGGCGCTTTTCGGCGGATGTGATGTATTCATACGGGTTCAAACATACCACTTTCGGATTGGACAAACAGTCATGGCACACTATGGCGGGGGACGTACACGAGTTGGATTTGAAAACAGAGGCTAAAGGGTATGGCGGCCGGCATAACCTCCGCTTGGGGGCGGATTATGATTTCGGGAAGAAGAACTTGTTGAGTGTGGTTTACAATACACAATACCGCTATGGGCAGGACTGTACAAAAATGCGTGGAACAGCCCACAGTGATAAAACGGATGACGGTGACCGCCAGTTACATAATGTGGCGGCCGATTATCAATCTTCTTTCGGCCTTTCGGCAGGAATGGATTTCCTTTTTTTCTCCAATCCGTCACAGACCTTTCTGGAGAAAGATATGCAGGATGTCAGCCGGACATTGAATTATGACAGCAACCAACGTATCAACCGCTGGTTATTCTATGCCAACCAGCTTCATTCCTTGCAAGGTGGAACCGAGATAAATTATGGTGTAAAGTACACTGCCACACACGATAACAGCTACCAGTTCTATCGGGATGGTGAAACAGGAGCCTTGATTCCCGATAATTCCGAGAAACTGCTTCGAAAAGAATATACTCTGAATATGTACACCGGCGCTTCACATAGTTTTGGGAAGAAGTTCTCTGCCGAAGTTTCCTTGGCCGCAGAGCTTTATCATGCCGGGGAACGCCATAGCTGGATGCTGTATCCCATTGTAAACACAACTTATACTCCGGCAGATGGACATACCTTGCAAATGTCTTTCACCAGTAATCGTAAATATCCCGCTTACTGGCAGTTGCAACCTATTATACAGTATGTGGACAGCTATACCGAGGCTCATGGAAATCCCGACCTGAAGCCAAGTTCCAATTATTCGCTCGACTTGAATTATCTGTATAAGAATAGATATATGATAGGGGTGAATTACAATTACACACCCGATTACTTTGTGCAGCTCCCTTATCAATTGCCCGACCGTCTGGCGGAGGTGAATCAGTTTGTGAATTATGATTTTCAGAAAAGATGGACCATACAGACTATGGCTTCTTATAAAGTGAGTACATGGTGGAACGGGCGCATTTTTGCTTTCGGCCTGTTCTCTCATGACAAGAACAGCCATTTCCATGATATTGCATTCAACCGGCATAAATTCAGCGTCATTCTGAATACCACAAACACATTCATCTTATCGAAGAAACCGAATATCATAGGTACGTTGGCTGGTTTTTACCAATCACGTGCCATACAAGGGGTGTATAACTTAAGTCCTATTTGTAATGTTTCGACTTCACTTCAGTGGGCTTCTCCGGATGGAAAGACGAAGGTGATATTGAAAGGAAATGATATTCTTAATACATCGAATATGACCACCCGGCTGGCGTGGGGGCAGCAACGGAACCGGACAGAAATGAATTGGGACAATCGTAGCTTTACATTTTCATTCCTCTATAAATTCGGCGGATACAAAGAGAAGAAACGTACCGATGTCGATACCAAGCGGCTGGGACGATGATTTTTTAGTGGTTAGTAATCACTAACCACTAATCACTAGTTCGCCATTTTTGCCTTGAAAGCCAGCGCATACATACGCATCTGTTTTACCATTGCCAGCAAGCCATTGCTGCGGGTGGGCGACAGATGTTCCTTCAAACCTATCTTCTCTATAAAGTATAAATCACTGCTTAATATTTCATCCGGAGTATGTCCGCTGACTACTTTGATAAGCAGGGCAATGATACCTTTTACAATCAAGGCGTCACTTTCCGCCTGGAACACCACTTTGCCGTCTTCCATATCGGCTTGCAGCCATACGCGGCTCTGGCAACCGTCTATCAGGTTTTGTTCTGTTTTATATTCGGGGGCGAGTGGTTCCTGCTCGTTACCCAAATCTATGAGCAATTGATACTTGTCCATCCAGTCATCAAAATCACTGAACTCTTCTATCACTTCGTTCTGAAGTTCGTTTATTGTTTTCATTATTTTATCATTTATTTCTCATTATAAATCACATCCATCACTGTTTGTCCTACCGCTTTCAGCGTGTTACGGTCAATGTTTTCCATCGTATCGTTTACCGTATGCCAGAAAGAGCCGAAAGAACTTTGCGGATTGTCGGCATCATAGTTAATGATGTCCACACACGGGATACGCGCCAACTTGTTGACATAGATATGGTCGTCCACCGTCTCACCGCCGTCTTCTTTTACAAAATATTTGCCATATCCCAGCTCATGTGCCTTTTTCCAGATTTTCTTCATTTCGGAACGGGCGGTGCGGGCCGAGTAACCTTCATAATAGAACGTGGCATCTTTTCCTCCTACCATATCCAGCAAGATTCCATAGCGTGCATTATAGTTCTGAACATGTGGGGTACGTGCCCAGTATTGTGATCCAAGACACCAAGTGTCCTGTTTGTACTTGCCGTCATAAAATTCGGGAATTCCATAATCCTCCGAATCGAAAAATACGATATCTATACCTAGGGCAGGTTGTTCCTTCTGTATCTGACGGGCGATTTCCAGCAGCACCCCCACACCGCTGGCACCATCATTCACTCCCAGTATAGGAGTATGGTGATTCTTCGGGTCGGGATCATTGTCGGCATACGGGCGGCTGTCCCAATGGGCGCAAAGCAGGATACGTTTTTTACTTTCGGGCTTGTAAGCACCGATAATGTTGCGTGATTTCAGTATCGTACCGTCGTATGCTATCAGATCGGCATATTGATTGTATACCTTGGCGCCGAATTTTTCCAATTGTCCTGCCAGATATTCCCCACATTCTTTGTGCGCCTGTGTGTTGGGAACACGGGGACCGAAGTCTGCTTGTACCTGAATGTACTGGTAGGCGCTGTCTGCATCGAACTCGGGAGCCTTGATCACTTCTTTGTCTACGGTTTCTGTCCGGTCGTTTCTGCTTTTACTGTTTCCGCACGAAACGGCTGTCAATACAAGCAGCAAGAACGGGATTACTAAAACATTTCTTATCTTCATACTTATTCTTCTGTTATTTATTTGTGCATTATCCTTTATATAGAAAGGGGCTGCGCCGCAAAGTTACGTTATTTTCTTTGTACTTCTTCCATAACGCGCAGGAAGTTTCCACCCCAAATGAGGCGGATATTTTCTTCACTGTATCTTTCCAACAGCAGCCGGCGTGTAAAGTTTATCAATTCTGATGCCGAAGCGCAGCCTGTGATGCCGCCGTCACCGTCAAAATCGGTTCCTATCCCTACATGTTCTATGCCCATGACATTTACCATGTGGTTCAGATGCTCGATGGCATCCTTGATGGTAGCTTCTCCGTTCTTGCGCAGGAATCCGCCATACATACATACCTGTGCCCCCCCCCCCTTGGCTGCCAATGCTTTCAATTGGTCATCCGTCAGATTGCGCGGATGGTCGCAAAGGGCACGGGCCGAAGAATGAGAGGCTACGATCGGTTTGCCGCTGATTGCCAGTGCATCATAGAAACTTTTCTCTCCGGCATGAGAAACATCTACCATCATTCCCACACGGTTCATTTCTTTTATCACCTGTTCACCGAATGTGCTTACGCCCAGTCCTTCCTCATTATAACGGGCAGAGCCGCAGATATCATTATTTCCGTTGTGGCAAAGTGTCATGTACACCACGCCACGATGGCGGAAACGTTCTACATTCGTGATATCCTTGCCAATGGCATATCCGTTTTCAATGCCCAGCATGACAGCCTTTTTCCCTGCTTTTTTCAAACGGCACAGATCAGCGGGAGTATATGCTATATCTACGGCTGTACAGTTCTTGGCAACCATCTCCTCTATTTCGTTCAGGATGCGGTCTGCTTTGGCAGTAGCGGCCGATAAGGCTTCATCAGTACGTTCCAATTGCTTCAGGTAAGCCACCATGATGGTTGCGTCCAGATGTCCTTCCGTTATCTTATGCAGGTCTACCAGGATTTTCTTGTCACGGGTGGCGAAGTTTATTCCTTGATCGAAGAACATGGGAGTGTCGCAATGTGAATCCAGCGTTATCATGCGGCTGTGAAGTTTTTTGGCTTCTCTGAAAGAAGTGGATTCCTGTATAAGCCAGTGGAATACCGGCATCATACAGGTATTGTTTTCCAGAATGAAACATTCCGGATGCCATTGCACTCCCATCATGGACTTGCATTCGGTAGATTCCATCGCTTCAATGACTCCGTCGGATGAGCGGGCAGTTACCCTGAAACCCGGCGCAACCTCCTTTACCGCCTGATGGTGAAACGAATTGACCGGCAATATTTCTGTTTCAAACAATTTATAGAGTAAGGAATCTTTCTCTATCCGGACCGTATGCGAGGCATATCCCCGTCCCAAATCCTGATCGTGTTTGATCCGTTCCCCTTCCATCTGTACGTGGATATCCTGATACAGGCTGCCTCCAAAAGCGGCGTTCATCACCTGTATGCCGCGGCATATTCCCAGAATCGGTATCTGCCGGTCGGCGGCCAGTTTGGCAAGCAATAACTCCTGACGATCCCTCCGGGGATTTATACTGTGTAATTCCTTTATCGGTTCTTCTCCAAGGAACAAGGGATTGATATCCGCACCGCCGGTCAGTAGCAAGCCATCCAATGCATTCAGTGAGTTTATCAAACTGTTAGTTTCGTCAACAGGAGGAATAATGAAAGGAATACCTCCTGCTTTCAGAATGGAAGTGAAATATCCTTCCAGCAAAGTACATGCGCCTTCCTGGAAGTTTCCGGTAAGCCCTATGACTGGAGCATCTTTGTGGCAGGGAAAGGTGCGGTGTATGGCATCGTACTCGGCTGAAATGTCAAATGTTTGAAACGTTTTCATAAGTTAAATTATTCGTAGAAACTAAGCAAAGATAGGGATAAATTCAGATTTATTTTTCATATTTGCTAAAAATCTAATGACCATGGAACCTATACAAGACTTCGCCGGCCTGATATGCCGTTTGCGTTCGTTGAAGGAGCGGAAACGTGTGGTGGTTGTTTGCCCCAATGACCCTCATACCGAATACGTTATAACCCGCAGTTTGCACGAAGGCTTTGCCGATTTCTTATTGGTGGCGGATACGCCCCATTTGCTGAACTCGGAATATATCCGCCTTCAATATCCGGATCATGTGAAAGTATACGAGGCGACAAGTCCCGATAAAGCAGCCCAGGAAGCTGTTTCGCTGATACGTGAGGGACATGCGGACGTGTTGATGAAAGGGATTATCAATACGGATAATTTATTGCGGGCCGTGCTTAATAAGGAACATGGTATCCTGCCGAAAGGGAATGTGCTGAGCCATATCACGGTGGCACAGATCCCGATGTACAAGAAATTGCTGTTCTTCTCGGATGCGGCGGTCATTCCCCGTCCTACCTTGGAACAATTCGAGGCGATGCTGCGGTATGATCTGGAGGTATGCCGCCGCATGGGAATAGAAGCTCCCCGTGTGGCCTTGATTCATTGTACGGAAAAAGTAAACGAGAAATTCCCTCATACACTGGATTATGTGACTTTAAAGGAACGTGCCGCCGCCGGTGCTTACGGAAACATGTACTTGGACGGGCCCATGGATGTGAAGACGGCATGTGATGCGCATAGCGGTGAGGTGAAAGGAATCAGCTCGCCGGTGGTGGGACATGCGGATTTGTTGATCTTTCCCAATATCGAGTCGGGAAATACATTCTATAAAACGGTGTCGTTGTTTGGTGACGCCAACATGGCAGGCATGTTGCGAGGTACTACTTCTCCTGTAGTGGTTCCTTCGCGTGCCGATTCCGGTAATTCGAAATATTATAGTCTGGCATTGGCCTGCGTGGCCGGATAAAACCTTTAAATTATGAAGATATTTGTGATTAATCCGGGCTCTACTTCTACCAAAATAGCCCTTTTCATCGATGAAAAGCCGGTGTGGGCGGCAGGGGCCCATCATACTGCGGATGACTTGTCGGAGTTTCACCACGTCAACGAACAGTATGCGTACCGTAAGGACTTTGTATTGCGATTGCTTGCCGAGGCGGATATTCCGTTGGATTTTGATGCCGTCATTGCCCGTGGCGGTCTGCTGAAGCCTACGCCCGGCGGGGTGTATGCCATTAACGAACAGATGAAACACGATTTGCTCAACGCCCGGATGGAGCACGCCTGTAATTTGGGCGCGCTGATTGCCGATGAAATAGCCCGGGAATGCCATTGTCCCGCCTACATTGCCGATCCCGAAGTGGTAGACGAGCTGCAACCGGCCGCCCGCCTGACGGGAATACCGGAGATAGAGCGCATTTCCATCTTCCATGCCTTGAACAGTAAGGCGGTATCGCGTAAATATGCCGCTTCCATCGGGAAACATTATGAAGAGTTGAATCTGATTGTGGTGCATCTGGGGGGTGGCATATCGGTGGGTGCCCATTGCAAAGGACGGGTGATTGATGTTAACAATGCCTTGAACGGTGAGGGGCCGTTTTCTCCCGAACGTGCGGGAACCATTCCTGCCGACCAGTTGGCGGAATTGTGCTTCAGCGGTAAGTATACGTTAAAGCAGATCAAGAAGATGCTGAATGGCAAAGGGGGGCTGACTGCCCATCTGGGTATGAATGATGTGGTGACTATTGCCCGGAAAGCTTCCGAAGGCGAGGAGCCTTATAAAGGGGTATTGGATGCGATGCTCTATACGGTGGCGAAACAGGCAGGGGCCATGTATGTCACGCTCCGTGGGCAGGTGGATGCCATTATTCTGACGGGAGGCATTGCCCATAGTGATTACTGTGTAGGGATTCTCAAGGAACAGATTGATTATCTGGCGCCGGTTGTGCTGATGCCCGGTGAAGACGAGATGGGCTCGCTGGCTTATAATGCGTTGGGAGCCTTGAAAGGTGAGCTGCCTTTGCAGGTTTACCGGCCGGAATAAGAAGATGGTGGTACATCGGAATTAAAATAAGCGATAAAATTGTTCAAATCCTTCATGGAAGGGTAATGTGTTGATATACAGAAGGCTATTATGAAGGAATCATTATAAATTCCTTCATAATAGCTTCAGGGATGTTTTTACCCGGCCAGTGCTACCAGTTTATACATATTTCCTGTTGTGGTATGCATCCGTTCCGCTCCCAGGGAATTCATGATTCTTCCCATTTTGTTTATCGTGATGCCGCGCATGGCTGCCGGATATCGTTTCAGCAGGATATTGAACAAGCATACTGCCGAGTAAAGTTTGAAGTCTTCCCCTTTCTCCGGCAGTCTGAAACAATGGAGAATCATTTCCGCTTCGGTAGGCAAGGCATAATAGGCCTGGTTGCGCAGTTTCAGCTCGGATTCCTCCGCCGCCGAGAACCAGTAACGCTTTCCCTCGTCCAGTTCTGCTTTCAGCTGGGCGAAAAGCTGTTTGTGCTCCAGTGGCGAGCAGTCTATCTTCTCCTTTACCTCGGCAAAGAAATAACGGCGGCTTCCGCTGGGGTCGGTGAGCAGCGCTTTCCGGTTACTGGTGCCGATGAACGAGGCCATCCGGGGCAGATGGCTGTAGGACGAGCGGTGCGACTTGCGGAAATCCAGTTTTTTCATTTGCATCAGATTTTTCAGCAATGGCAGTTTCTGTGGTGAAAGACGGTCGTACTCATCCAGATTAATCAGTCCGAAGAAAGCCAGCTTCTGCTCGCATCCTGCCTGTCCGGTCAGTTCGAAGCTGTCCGTATAGTAGTCTTTCAACGAATCGGGCATCAGCAATTCGCAGAAAGTGGATTTGCATCTCCCTTGCTCGCTGCTCACCAGCATGGGGGCCACAGCGTTGGCGCACCGGTCCATGCGTCCGCTCCACTGGGCAGTTACGCCCAGCATCCAGCGGTGGAAACTGTTCACCCAGAAATCTTTCGTAGATATGCGTTGTGCCAGCGGAGTCACTCGGTCCTTGCCGTCCCATTCGGGAAGGGTGTTCATATAGGAAAGTAACGGATGATAGTCCGGCATCTGCTCCGAGTTCACGAACCGGCTTACATCCTTGTCCCAGCAGTTGATGTGACGTGCACGTGCTTCCAGGCACAGGCTGTTCAGGGTGCGCTGGCTTATTACCTTATATATAGGTGTGTCAGCGTCTTTTTTGCAACATTCCGTTTGTTCCGTCAGTAGGTTGAAGCGGAAGTGGTATCGGCTCAGCAAATATTGTTCCAGTTTTTGCTGTACTTGTTCCGTTTCCGGTTTCTTCTGCATTGATAATGAGGTAGATGAACTCTTCACTGTCGGACTTATCACTACATTCGAGGAAGCAAGCTTCTTCATTACTTTGTTCAATAACTTTTTATTCATTATTTGTTGTTTTAGGTTTCCGTTGGAACAAAGATACTGTGTAAAATAGCGTTTTGCAAGTGTTTTTCGTGGGGTTTTAGAGAAAAGTGACTAAGCGTAAACATCCTGAATAACAAGCTGTTTCGTCCGGTTGATTACACGATATCTTCCTTTTGATTCAGTTGTTTCACTTAAGTGATGAAGTTTGAGCACTATAGTGATGAAAGTTCATCACTAAGGTGATATGTAAGCATTCGGCCTCGTGCGTGTTTCTCTCCAAGTTATAATAAAGTCAAAAGCCAGACGAAGCATGTCTGGCTTTTGACTTTATTATAGCTTTCCTGTTTATCCTTTCCAATTAAATGGCAGTAAA